>Ga0265797_10006153_pt1 | contig 17120 bp, 8 predicted proteins | sample P2T30metagenome_FD_192433 | JGI IMG/M metagenome (GOLD analysis project Ga0265797, IMG submission 192433) | Plant litter microbial communities from East Loma Ridge, Irvine, California - P2 T30 | ecosystem: Environmental > Terrestrial > Plant litter > Unclassified | place: USA: California...
CCCACGTTGGCCAGATCGCGACCCTACACCAGCAGTCGATATCCAGTGCCGACAATGCGGGCGCTTCGAACGCGCTCGAGAGCATGGTCACGCAGACGCAGGTGCTCAACACCAGCATCAAGGACCAGATCAAATATTTGGAGACCGATGCTGCGCGGAGCCAGGGCAACACTGTGAAGGATACGCAGATCAGACAGCTCAAGACCAGTTTCACCAAGCAGCTGCAGGAATATAGACAAGAAGAAGCCAACTACGAGAGACGGTACCGCGATCAGATTGCACGACAGTACAGGATCGTGAACCCAGAAGCCACAGATGCTGAAGTGCAGGAAGCAATGGGTGCAGACTGGGGCAACGAGGGCGTTTTCCAGACAGCTGTGAGTTTGCCATCAATTTCCGCGATTGGCATTGACGATCCGAAGCTGACTCCATTTCTAGCTCAAAACCAACCGCACCGCAACCGCCAACACCGTGCTCGGCAACGTCCGCGCGCGCCACAACGATATCCAAAAAATCGAGCGCACGATGCTGGAGCTGCAAGCACTGATGGAAGACCTAGCATCCGTAATCGTCCTGCAAGACACCCAAATCCAGCAGACCGAGCAGCACACAGAACAGGTCAAGCACGACACCGAAGCCGGAAACGTGCAATTGACCAAGGGCATCGAACACGCGCGCCGCGCCCGCAGGCTGAAATGGTGGTGCTTCGGCATTGTCGTGCTGATTCTCTGCATCATCGCCATCGTGCTCGGCGTCATCTTCGGCACCGGAGTGGTTAAAACAAACTAATCTACCTTCTTATCACTCCTTTTCTTGGCCGAGGCTATCAGAGCTTCTCCCCTTGATCTGGAACATTTTTTGTTTATCTTCTTTTTCTACCAGCCGTGTCATCTCAGGAAAGATCGACAAGCAAAGAAAGGTCGGCATCACTTGCTGGCCCGAAAATGAGATGGACGCACTTCTTGCTTGGATACGGTATGCGAGCGCGAAAGCAAACTCTTGCATAGCACTGGACGTAATTTTTTCTCTCCGTTATTCCTATATACCTTCTGTACAGAACTTCGAATGTAAGGGCGAAATGATTATATATCTACTCTGTTGTCAATATGAACCTCAAGGCCCTATCGGGCAAGACAGGAAATACACGAACATTCGTAGTAGAAATGTAGCACACGAATGTCGAACACGTTGGCCACTATAAGGAGGAGGGGAGTTCGAGTTGAGTTATTGGTTGATACCCGGTAAGATCTATTTACAGTTCCCGGCAGCACCGTCCTGTTACCTCTGCCGCCTCGCTAACGCCTTGTTCTCTCTCTCGAGAAATGCTTTGATCTGTCGCTGCATTCTTTTACTGCCAGCTCCCGTCTTGGAGTTACCATCCTTCCGACTCTGGTTCGCCCGCTTCGTACTCGATGTCTGACAATGTTTGGCCGAAACACTTTATGCTCGTCCGCGCAGCGTATCAATGCCAAGTGTGGTGGTGCGGCGGATGGAAGCCATACACTGCTTGTGTAGTGCTTCGCTTCATCCATAATGCAAGTGGTTTGCTGGTCTCCGTGCAAGGCAAAATATGCTTTCTCCATCAATCCGCTTCTCTTCACCCGTGATGTCAGCTGCCGAACCCGTTCTGCCCATGAGTATGGCTCGGCCGATCCAACTCATCAAGCAGGAAGTCGCTGTATGCCACCGGGTCCGAAGCATCCGGCATATCGAAGTTGTGATCGAAAGTGTTCAGCTCTTGTGGCTGAGGCGGCGGCGATATCATTCCCATGCTCATCCTCTGCTGTTGCGGATGTTGCGCTGGGAAGCCGAAATCGACTGACTGCTGGTGTTGTACGTGAGGGTGGCCGTTCGGCGGCATGTGAGCCGCAGGCGCTGCTACTTGTGGTGGTGGTAGTGTCTGTCGTGGAGGTTGAGGACCGAATTTGGCGTGCTTGCGGCCACAGCACTGAGCCCAGCTTGTCGTGCCGTAGTTTTGCATGACTGGAGGGCAGTTGCGGCAGGTGCAGCCGTTCAGACCACACTTCTGGCAAATAGCGCCGGGTTGTTGGTAAGCTTGGTACTCGCGGTTCCAGCGATCGAAATCGAATGCAGGCTGCACGTATGGCTGTTCGTAAGGTGCCTGAGTGATGGCGGGTTCGTATGGGTTCAGATGTGTGTTTTGCATGAATGGGTCGCCCATTGCAAAGTCCTCGGGCCCTTCGAGTGGGGCTTGCGACGACTGGCAGCAGGAGTTTTCTTCTACCTCCATCTCGGGTTCCGGGTAACGAGGCTGTTGTTTCGCGGATCCGCCACAACAAGACGATTCTTCAGGAGGTGGAGGTTGCTGGTATGGAGGAGGAGTAGCATAGTCCATGGGTGGAAGCGGAGTTGTGCCTGTCCAAGGCATGGCATTTGGTGGGGCACTATAGCCTAGCTGTGCTGGAGATGCTGTTGCTTGCCATGCTAATGGGTCTGGTGGACCGCTATATCCTCTAGGCGCAGGTGGGGACATGCCATTCCAGGCCAAAGGGTCTGGTAGTACGTCTGTGTTTCCCATAGGGCCTCCGATGCCCATGAAACCAAAGCGTGCTGTGACTCCATTGGACTTTGGTGACATCGTCTCGCTGTATGGCGTGGGTGGCACAGGTACGTGTTGTGCCGGGTGCGGTGTTGGCCCCGGAGTACCACAGCAGCTCGATCCACGGTGCGATGTGTTTTCAGAAAAGTAGCTCGGTGTGCTCGGTATCGTCATTGGTGTTTGTGCAGGTTGCTCTCCTTCCAGTTGCTCTCGGGTAGGGAAAAAGTTGATGGTAGGCTTCTGTAGTTTGAACAGCACATCCCAATGCTCTGGTTCCAGCAAGCAGCAATATCTGCCCTGCTCATCGCAGCGGCACTCGCTCGATCGTTTCTCGCCTTTCTTCGACTTGTGAGGACACTTCGGTATTGCCGTCACACACTTGCACCCACCAGTCGTGCCATAGCGGCACGTGCACGAATTGGAAGGCCGACCAGGGCGTTTCACTGTCCAGAAGATTTTCTGCCGACAGACCGGAATTCCACAGGATGTCGTACGGTGGCCACGAATACATGACATGCATGCTATCTTGCACACCTGCTTGGTGCGGCCGTCAACGACCTCGATGGTCTTGAAGGGCTTCTCCCCGTCCATGATGGCGTGCACTCAGGGTGTCCTTGCAAAAAACCGAGCTTCGTGTAGCCTGTTCTCTATCAGCCATTATGGTCCCGCGCGGGTCAACGCTCTTGAGGGGTGGAAGTCGGACTGGACAAGGGTTCAAATCACATGACAAGGGACCGGGCAGGTGGCGAGCGCGGTCCAGGCAAGGCGCATGTTGCAGCAAAGGCGTTCGTGTGCAATCTCGAGCGAAGTACAGGACGGAAGAAACGCCCATGACGTATCAAAAGAAAGGCTCACCTTTGCCTCTCGCTCGCTTCCTGTGTCAGCGATTTGTGAGTGAGCAAGTTTCCATGCGCGATGAGACGCTTTGACCAGCTGAGCCGGGGTGGGCGGGGGCGGCGGTGGGAGGGGTGTGGTTGTGTCAATGGCGGCGGCGGTGGCGGAGGAGGATTATTGAAGACCAAGGGCATCACGAGGAAGGCGGGGTGAAGTGATTCAAGGCCGTCTTGTTAGACTCACAAGGGGCCGACGTATACCGCAACGAGAGACAATGGGCTCAAAGTCTCGAAGTCTGGCTTCAGGGTTCGGAACGCATATCAGAGTGGTTTAGTGGGGGCCTCTGGATGAAGCTAAATGTTTCGGCAGGACGCTCGGTCGAGAACTTTCGACTCACTGCTGCTGCTTGGAGGACTCCATCTTTTACCATTCGCTTTATTATTACCCGGCCTGAGCGCACCGCATCGCACCTCGGTTCGAGCTCTCTACCTACACGTGCAGAGTCGTGCAACAGGGATTTGCTTTTCTCTTGCCGCCGCAGGGTTCCGTGATTCCGTCCTACCGAGAGTCTGGGCCCGGTCGAAACAATAATGTCTGAAGACTCTCACAGCGATTCGGAAGGCGAGTTGGGCCTGTTTGCTGAGCCGGACGGCTACTACCAGCCTGAGAAGGAACCGACCTTTGCCAAACATGAGATGCAAGATGGCAGAGAGCTGAGCCTACGAATGGTTGGACACAACCCTCTCTGGGTACGTACGACAATCACCTGTGGTCAGCGGTATTGCGCCATCAAGGTGTCTATATCACTTTGGGTCTAATGTGCTCATGCAATCCGCAGGGCCACCTCCTCTGGAACGCAGGGCGCACGCTCGCAACTCACCTTGAAAGCAATGCGAGCTCTCTCATTCACGGCAAAACCATTCTCGAGCTCGGTGCTGGCGCCGGCTTGCCGAGTCTTGTCAGTGCTATTCACGGCGCGAAGCACGTTGTCGTTACGGATTACCCGGACGCTGATCTTGTGGAGAACCTACAATGGAACGTCGATCACTGCTCCCTTCTTCCCCAGACACGCAACATCGAGGCTAAGGGTTACCTTTGGGGCGCTGAGACCGACAAGATCGTTTCTAGCCTGCCAAATGGTGAAGATAAGTTCGACATTTTGATTCTGGCGGATCTGCTTTTCAACCACTCTGAGCACCGCAAGCTGGTGGCAACCGTACAGCAAACGCTGAAGCGTAGCCCTGAGGCGAAGGCTCTCGTGTTCTTCACACCGTATCGACCATGGCTTCTCCCTAATGATCTTGCCTTCTTCGATCTGATTAAAGAGGCTGGATTCGAGGTTGACAAGTTCTTCGAGCACACTATGGAGAAAGTGATGTTTGAGGAGGACCCAGGTGTAAGTTCTAATATATGTTACCGAAATTGTACGGTTCCCATGTATGCTGACCGGAAGACCAGGACGAGCTCCTTCGCCGCACAGTGTTCGGCTACAGCGTTACATGGGCAAAGGATCAATTGCCTTGAGAGTCGATCATTGCGCAGCGCCTCTGTACATTGGGGTGACATGCCTTGTCTATGTGACGACAAAAAGGACTCCCTCTAACCGCAGAGCAATCTCGGACAATGGGTCCAGCGATGCGGATGCTGTGTAACAGCAATCTACTTCCTCTCAAACGCAGTTGGCGCGACAGCCACGACGACCACTAAACTTGCCACGATCAGTGCAAAGGTCACAAGCGACACCAAGACAATACTGCCCCGTGACGCTGGGAACTTTCCACGAATGATGAAATGTTGGCTTTCGAAATATCTGTGGAAGCCCAGGAGGAGGATCAGGATTGCTGGGAAAGTAATTGGATTAGTGTCCGTAGAAAGCCCTCTTGACGCTTTTCGCATGAGATGGATAAAGCAACTTACATATCCCAAGGAATGTCGCTCCGAGCGGTTTGCCTACGTGCCTCAGTTTGCGGCTTGGCTCAGCATTTGAAGCCAACATCTCGAACATAGAGAGGTCAGAGGTATCGGCTTGCCCTTTCGATTGCAATGATGTGTTGAGGCGGAACAGTTGAGTGACTGCTACGCCAATACTCGCGAAGGCAAGCGATGTTCGGAGCCAAGCCAGGAAGGTACGCTCTGCGCTGTGTTAGCATGGCTTTTCGCAGATCATGACACTGAGAAAGTATAATACAGCAAAATTGTTACTTACCCAGAGCAAGATGATCGCGGGCCACGCTGCCCTTGTTCTCCAACTCCAAGCTGCCATACTTATCTACCATCCGCCTCCACCACTTTTCATGGTCTTCCCCATCCTGTCGCGCGTCGTCACTGCGTTGACCCGGGTTGCTCACGCTCGCATTACGGGTCTGGTTTTTAATGCTGCCAGGTCTTCTCCGCCTCGGGCTGTCTTCCTCGGCAGCACCCTCGTAGCCCGCTCCTCCTGCATCGTCTGTCCCCTGTCCGCTTTCTGCACCAGCCGTCCCGTAGACACGAGCCCCAGATCTTCTGAAAATCGCCGTTGCTTCGTCCGCACTACTCTCATATTCATCGTAAGCCTGCCGGGCTGCGGTGTGAGGACTCGCGTTGGGAGTTCTGCGCGACATTGAATGCGAGCTGTACGATCCTTGGCGTGCCGGTTTGGCTTGACTTGTCTGCGCGGTGAATGCGACGGTACTGTTGCGCCCCGAGGAGTGAAGTCGATCCGAGCTGAGAGCTGCTGCCGGTTTGCGGGGCGGTGAGCCGCGGACGTAGGGTTTGTAGGGATGGCCCTCTGTCTGTGTCTCGAAAGGCGTGTCTCGCTTTTCAGTCCTGGTTGTTGTTCCGGCGGGAGGACTGCTGGGTCTCGAGGAGCTCTTGCGGCCTGATTTGCCGATGCTCTCCTTGGTACCACTGCTAGCACTGCCTTTCCGGCTAGTCTTCCCACTACGAACTTCGCGAACGCTCTCTGGCGAGCTGCTGACAAAGTTCGGTGGCAGAGAAGGTCTGCTCAGATTGGCATGGGTCCTCTGAGCAGGGTCCGATGGTCCAGCTCTCGGTGTTGTAAGCGAGTCGTCCGTTTCCTCCCCGGACGGTGGCACAGAAGAAGACTGCGACTCGGAAGGCGCAGAGTGCGAGACGGGCGAGCAAGGCAACGGCATGATAGCTAGCTACGTAGCTACTTTATTATCCCGGGCACCTGGCGTGCGGCCACGCTGTAGTCGATCGAATGAATGCCGGTTGATCGCAAAGCTAAAGAAAGCTTATTGGCTGCTCAATGGCCAAGGGCGTCTTGGAGAGATGTCGTGATTTGTGTGGCAGAAAGGGCCGCTGCACGTCCGCTTCCTAAACAGACGACGTCCCTGGGAAGGTCGAATAGATGATAAGCCACTTCTGCTTACCAGGGTGTTGGGTTTTTGGCGCAAGGTACGCCCACCGCCAGAGGTATAAAGCAGCAACAGCTTACGTTTCGGTGAAGAAGCGGTACCAGGAGTATTCGTTCAGCGCCACGCGAGGCTTCAAGCACATCTTCGGTAGTGGAAAAAAGCAAGCCCTGATACCAACGACGCGCGCGCAGGTACACGGCAGCGGCGAAAAGACGAGCTGATGGCGTGATTGAAGAGGTTGAGATGCTCGGAGGCTTGAGAGGCTCGAGAGGTTCCGCTCTTAAGAGCTAAACGCGGGGTCCAAACAGATGGTCGGGTGTAGATATGAGAACTTCCACTGTGATCCTGCGAACAGACCCACAGGGACCTGCTGATCGGACCCTGGACGTTAAGCGAATGAGGCCCTGAAGTAGCAGCTAGTGGCATATTATCCTGATAAGCGAATGGGTATTTCGAACGTCACAGCAAGTTTGTAAGCAGTATACATGATATTCGCTTTAGAGAATCAAAAACTAAGTGGTATCAAAAGTCACAATCCCAAGCAGCCCTAAACGTAACGATGTCGGCCCGATAACTGCATCAGACTCCGATGCCTTCAAGACCTCTGCCCATTTCGAGCTCTTCAACAATCTCAGGCAGGAGACCTTCCAGCTCTTCTTCCCGCACTCCAAGGGCGCCAGTGATGAGTCTCTTGTATTGCTGCGAGTTGCCTCCACCCATACCGGCGCGCGCAAGGGCGCCAGCAACGTCCTTGACCAGGTCTTTTCGCCCATCTATCATCGTCATGAATTCGCGTGCATATTTGAGCTGCACGCGGAGCAAGGCTTCTTCGTCTAAAGCGTCATCAGGTGGACCCGACGGGATGTCTGAGATTGGCGATTGGTACAGAGCGTCGAGGTTGCGTCTTTGCTCGGCTTCGAGCACTGCTATGCACTCGGATTCGACAGTATCCAACTGCGCTTGAAGATCCTCATCCGACTCTGTGCCGCCAGCTGTCTGTTCAAGCTCTTTGACGCGCAACTCGTCGGCTTGACGCTGGAGATGCTCAATCTCAGCTTGACGCATGTTGACGACACGTTGCGCCTCTGCCAACTCGGCATCCTTCTCTACAAGCTCGGCATCAATCGCGGAGGCAAGTGAACGGAGCTTGGCGCTAAGTGTAGGCACGATATGAGATGTGAGTTTTAATGCAGGTTCCGACCGGTAGACTATGTCGTCTGATTCATTCGACCCATCTAATGATGTGTGGGGTATGAGAGGATCGAAGGGAATGGCGCTTGGAGCTTGCACAGCACCGCCGAGCATACGCATCGGGTCTGCGGACTGAAATGGCGACGAGCTGAGCTGGCGAGCACGCTCCTGACGACGGTTGTTCAGTTGAACGATGAGCTGATCTGCCGTGATGTTGACTTTGTTTGGTATGTCGACTGCGGCGTTGCGGCCGATGAGACTGCGAACGCATTTGCGAGCTCCGTTGCGTGCTGCAATGGTAATAGCAGTGTCGCCCTGGTGGTCCTGCTCGTTGAGAATGCGCTCGATCTGATCGGGCGACAGAACCTCCGCCATTTTGTTGAGAATGCAGTCCATGTAGTATCTAGCACACTGGTACTTCTTCTTGCTGGTGGTCGTGGTGGCGATGTGATGGAAGACTGTAGATCCAACCCAGTCTTGCATGTTGACTGTGCGAACTAACAGAGAAGCGATACGTTCCATGTTCTGCTTCTCATAGATGTTGGTGAACAGCACTGAGCGCATCAACGGCGTTTCGCCGTTCTTGGACTGGACGTCAATGCTTGCACCCTCGTTCAGCAATTGTTTCACGATGTCAAGGTCGCCCATTGCGACTGCCCAGTGAAGAGCAGTATGCCCTTTGTCGTCAATCGCCCGATCCAGATTCGCGCCTTCAGGAGGCATGGGCACAGACGATGGCGCGTCTGCGTATTCTCCTTGCAGGCAAAAGTAGTCCAGTAGCTCATCCGCCCATAGTTGATGCATGTTGTCCGCTTGCACTTGCGGGTCTTCCATAAGACGACGACGTTTGCGTGAAGATCCATAAGGATGGGTGTCGTACCCATCGAAGACTGATTCGGTTGCTATACTGCCCTCTGGAGTGACAGCTCTGGGATCGTGCAGTTGTGCTTCGAGTTGGTCAAAGTCAGGCGGTGGCATGTAAGCGGCTGATAGACATTAGCAAGAGCCTCGCTGCTCAGATAAGTAGAAGTGAGATCTTACGGATTGCTCGAGGAGCTCGTTTCTGCTGCGCAGCACCTCGCGGCATGCGTGGCTTCCCTGATGCAGCAGTCGCATGCTTAGGTGCGGGCGGAGGTGTTTTGTCGCCTGGTACGAAGTCGAAGATCGGACGCATCTTCTCCAGCACATTGTTGCGCTCGGCGAGCTGCCTGCCTTCGGGGAGAGGTATCCATGTTCCTAACCCAGTTAGACTTGCTCGTGTTCGTTCCGCTTGCCATCAGATGCGACTCCATTGTACCTTGGTATTTTCCGTATCCACCTTGCACCTTCTCGTGTACACCCTTCTGTACCTCCCGCTCGAGGATTCGAGTCCTACTAGGTTTATCGTATTCGGCAACTTTCAAGATGTGGGTAGCGTTGATCCAGTCGTCTGCTCGGCGTCGCATGCAATGATTGCCCTCGCAATTGAATTCGTATACAGGAACCTGCGCAAGTGTTAGAAACGGAGGTTGTTCGATTCGATGGAAGTACACTTACATTACTGTATGTCGCGGAGTATACTTTGTCGGACATGCTGGGCAGTGGTGCGATGCCTGCGAAAGCTCTACGGCAGCTGTGAACGATGCGCCGGACGCTGATTCGGACGCGACAACACTGCAAGCCTATCCACTCGGCTCTCTAGCGGTATAGTATGACAGGCGGCACGTGCGAAAAGGGCTGGGGACCGCGTTTTGGTGTCATTCGGTGACGAGGCACTTCAAGTGATAGAGCGCTATGGGGTCGCCGTCGCGTCGCGCGCGGAAGGCACTCTAAAGCTTAAACGAAGGAAGGTTCGACTTGTGGCGCCAAGGAATGCAAGCCGCGGCCGCTGGTTTCAGACTGTACTGCCGGATGACTGGGATACCAAGTGGCTTCGACTATATATGCCGAGCCATTGTGCCCTTCACAGCTGCATATCGTACACATCAAAAGGCCAGACGAGACACTGAGCATGTCGAACGCTGAATTGACCGACCACTCCCCCCACCAGCCGGTTCCGGCGGCTCCTATAGCCACAGCCTCGAACCTCATCCTCATCGACAACTACGACTCGTTTACATGGAATGTTTACCAATATCTTGTGCTCGAGGGTGCAAACGCCACCGTCTACCGCAACGATGAAATCACTTTGGAACAACTCGTTGGATTGAAGCCTACGCAGCTGGTTATTTCTCCTGGTCCCGGTCACCCGCTTACCGACTCTGGCATTTCCAAGGCCGCCATCGAGCACTTCGCAGGCAAAATTCCCATCTTGGGCGTGTGCATGGGCGAGCAGTGCATCTTCTCGGTCTTCGGAGGTACTGTCTCTCAAACAGGCGAGATCCTCCACGGAAAGACATCGCCACTTCGACACGACGGAAAAGGCCTGTACGCTGGCCTCTCACAGGATCTCCCTGTCACCAGATATCATTCGCTCGCCGGAACCCACCCAACCCTTCCCGAATGCCTCGAGCTTACCTCTTGGATTGCTGCCGGTCCAGACGGTGGCAAGGGCATCATCATGGGCGTACGACACAAGGAATACGTCATTGAAGGCGTGCAATTCCACCCAGAGAGCATCCTCACTGCTGAGGGCCGTGTCATGATCAAGAACTTCATGCTCATGCAGGGCGGTACGTGGACGGAGAACGAGAAGCTGCAGAAGGAGACCAAATCGTCATCGACCCCAGCAGCTCAGACAACCACGTCCAACAATGGCGACAAGAAGGCTTCAATCCTTGATCGTATCTACGCAAGGAGGAGGGAGCTGGTTGAAGCACAGAAACTCGTACCTTCGCAACGTCCAGAGGATCTGCAGGCTGCTTACGACCTTGATTTGTCTCCTCCGTTGATCTCCTTCCCCGACCGTCTCAAGCAATCGCCTTTCAAGCTCTCCTTGATGGCTGAGATCAAGCGAGCTTCGCCTAGCAAGGGTATCATCTCGCTCTCGACTTGCGCACCAGCACAGGCTCGCACATATGCTTTGGCAGGTGCGAGTGTCATCAGTGTCCTCACGGAGCCCGATTGGTTCAAGGGCTCTATCGACGACATGAGAGCAGTTCGTCAAGCACTTGCTGGCATGCCAAACCGTCCGGCTGTGTTGCGTAAAGAGTTCATCTTCGATGAGTACCAGATTCTTGAGGCTCGCGTGGCTGGTGCTGACACTTTCCTTTTGATCGTGAAGATGCTTGACACCCCACTGCTCGAAAGACTGTACAAGTACGGCCAGAGCCTTGGAATGGAGGCAGTTGTCGAAGTGAACACCACAGATGAGATGGAGATTGCCGTGAAACTCGGCTCCAAGGTCATCGGGGTCAACAACCGCAACCTCACAACTTTCGACGTTGATATGGATACCACAAACCGCCTCATGGAGATGGTACCTGAGGGTACCACGCTCTGTGCCTTGTCCGGCATCACTGGACCACAAGATGTCGAGCCCTACCTCAAGACTGGCGTTGGTGCCGTGCTTGTCGGCGAGGCTCTGATGCGTGCCAAAGACACTACTAAGTTCATTTCGGAACTTCTGGGCGGTAACTCAGAACAGATCAAGTCGCGAACTTCTGAACATCTAGCGGTCAAGATCTGCGGCACAAGAAGCGTAGAGGCTGCGAAAGCCGCCATTGAAGCAGGCGCAGACCTCATTGGCATGATCCTCGTGACTGGCCGAAAGCGTTGCGTCAGCACCGAGACAGCGCTTGCAATTTCACAAACGGTGCACAACACACCAAAGGCGACATCGTCACATGCCAAATCCTCAGCTGCTGGCACTGAGAAGGCCGTGTCATTCTTCGAGCACAAGGGAGCTTATGCGCTACAGCACCCATCTCGTGCGCTGATCGTCGGTGTGTTCCAGAACCAGCCTCTGGATTACGTTCTGGAGCAGCAGCGATTGCTCAACCTTGACATCGTTCAGCTCCACGGACAAGAGCCTCTAGAGTGGGCGTCCATCATTCCCGTGCCTGTGATCCGCGCCTTCAAGCCCAATGATGCTGGCCTCGCAGCACGTGGCTTCCACTCACTGCCTCTCCTTGACTCGGGCGCAGGAGGCACTGGAGTGCAATTGGACCTGAGCACGGTTGTTGATGTTCTCAGAAAGGATGACGGCTTGCACGTGCTTTTCGCTGGAGGTCTGAACCCTGACAATGTTGCTCAGGCTCTTCAGAGCTTGGGCGATCAAGCAGAGAAGGTCGTGTGTGTCGATGTCAGCAGCGGCGTAGAAACAGAGGGCGAGCAAGACCTGGAGAAGATTAAAGCCTTCGTGAAGGCGGCGAAGGCATCGAGATAATTGATTAGATAGACGAATAAACGGTCAAGAACGATCATCAACCATCACTTCATCAGACTTCATCAGCAGTCACAAGCGGCTTCGCGCATCACGTGCATCAAATCGAGCCTTTACTCAGATCGATGAAAGTGAGTCGTTCATGTGCAAGCAGCTGGCTCTTCGTCGCACGTGCTCGCAATCCACACCATTTATAAGAAGACCTGCAGTCTTTGCACTCTGCACTTTGTTCACCACCTCCTACCTAACATCCCACACCCTACGAAACCGACTACGAATCTACCAATAACACTGAACAACCTGACCCATGGCCTCCAACCTACTCATCTCGCACTAAGGCGACCAATATCAATACTCGAGAACCGCGAGATCACAGATTATTGCTCCATATCAACCACCTCCCACCTAGCACACCTGTCATACCACACCACACGAAACCGACCACGAATCTGAGAACAGCACTCGGAGACCTGACGAATGACCTTCAACATAGTCATCTAACAATCAGGCGACAAATATTGACATTCGAGAAGTCAACAGTCACAAAGGGCTGCTCTACACCAATTATTCGACAAACCTAGCCACCATCATATTCACCATGCCAAAAATCTTCAGCAACTGCCGCATCTGCGTCATCTGCCCACGCACCGCGTCCGCCAAAAAATGGACCAAAGACCAGATTGAGAAGTGGGTGAAGCAGGCCGGCGGCGCGCTCCACAAGGAGTTCGACGCGCAAAACACCACACACCTGGTCGTCGAAGAGCAGCTGTGGCGGAACCAAACCATGGCCGTCCAGCTTGCTCTCGAGGCCAACGCCAATGGCGGCAAGGTTTGCATCGTGACTGCACAGTGGCTTGACGATTGCTTGGTTGCACAGAAGAAGTACAGGGAGAAGGAGTACTTGTGGGAGAGGATTGATCAGGAGGCTGCTGGTGAGCAGCGCAAGAAGCGTGGGAAGCAGGCTGGCGAGGGCGATGGCGAAGAAGGTGCTGAAGGTGGCGAGGGAGGGCCGAAGTCGCATCAGGCGATGCTTGGAGAAGTCCTGCAGGAGGGAACCGAAGACTACGTCGGAGACCACGACCGCCGATTGTTCGAGGCTGAGAATGCGGAAAGGCAGAAGGCCGAGAAGGAGCGCGAGGAGATCGAGGCCACGCGCAAGGAGCAGGAGAAGCAAGCCACAGAAGAAAAACGCAAGGCGCACCGCGACCTCATGAAGAAGTCTGTGAAGCAAGGCAGGGGTGAAGACTTCAATGGTAAGGTTGATTCCCTGCAATCATTTTGGCGCAGCGCTAACATGCAATCAGCGGAATACCACGTCTTCAAAGACACTACCGGCTTCGAGTACGATTGCACGCTCACCAAGGTCGACACTCTCACAAACAGGAACGAACGAATTGTTCTTACTGTAAGTTGCAGTTCGGCCATGTTTTTGCGTTGTTGAGTATTTTGCTGACTGGTCACATGAAGCTTTACGAATCCAACACCGATAACCCGCCAAAGTTCGCCACCAACATGCACTTTGCCGGGACAGGCAAGCAGCCCAGGAACAACATCCTCGCGGCACTTGGGTCAAACCGACTCACCGCCATGCGCATGTGGAACAAAGCGTTCAAGGAGCAGACCGGCGTCCATTGGGACGATCGTATCAAGGCTCACAACGAGCGCGTCCGAGAGCGTGCTCGTGATGGCGACACTCCTGGTCTGTACAGCGCTCGTCGCGGAGAAGACGGCGACATCAAAAGCAAAACTAGAGCCGCTGAGGATGCGGTGCATTTCGAGAAGCGCAAGTTCGAGTACATGCCGCCGCTTCACGCTGCTCGTGGCTGGCTTCCGGGTGGCAGGGAGCAGATCCCAGAGGTACTGAGGCAGAACAGGGCGAAGTCGGACGAGCACAGGGAGCGCACTGAGCAGTGGACGATGATGAGCGGCGGTAACGGCTATGACCCAAATGGTCCATCCTCATCGTCGCCGCGGCAGTCGATCGAAGACGTTCGCCCTGTTCAGATCGATCTCACGGAAGATGATGCTGCTGACGAGTCGGACGCCCTTGTCACCCCAGGTGTCGGCGACGGCTTTGGTGATGATGCGGCTGGCGCAGCTTTCGGTGCCGCCAATGTCACTGCTAGAGATGTAAACGGCGGTCCGTCCGATGAGATGGACACAGGAGCTTACGCGGACAGCTTGCTCAACGGCACGCACAGCTTGTTCACTCAAGGTGACGTCTTCGACACAACAGATCTCGCTGGCCAACAGCAGCAACAATTCAACTTCGACCAAGATGACACCAGCTTCGACTTCGGCATCCAGCAGCCAGACGTGGAAGCTGCGGGCATGGAATCTGGCGCTGGGAACGAAGGTGTCAGTGGTGACGATCTGGGCAACATGAATGCAGAACCCGCTACTGGTAACGCAAACTTCCAGACCACCGTGCCAGCAGGCGAGGCTTTCAACTTTTCTGCGAGCCTTCCCGACCAAACCCAGCTTGCTGCTGAGATTGGGCAAGATCTCCTCCGCCAGAGTGGCATGGACAGCGCCGGAGCGAGTGCTCTCGTTGTTGTTCCCGAAATCGAGCAGCTGGAAGCTGCTGCTGGCGTGGAGAAGCGTAAGCGTGAGGAACACGAGGCAGATCAGGACATGGAGCCTGCAGCGAAGAGGGTCTCGGGCGAGGATGGAGAGGATGGAGAGATCGCTGTCTAAACAGCACTGCAGTCATTCCAAACCAGACATGGCATGCATTTAACAGTTAGCGTGGCTGCCGACATGCAAAGAGCATGCCAGTATTAAGAAGTTCAGTATTGGTTAGCAAAAGCATGGTATGATCATTCCTGCAGGGCCAAAGCGGCTCCTCTCTGTGTAATATTTACAGCAGCCACATCGTGATATCTTCTTGTGTTTGGCTTTGTGTCTCGTTTCTCCCTATTCTCTGCGCAGTGAACATCCCAGCTAGTTGCTCCTGGAGCCCGGGTTGGCTGCCTTCAACTCGTCCATCTTCTTCACTCTCAGCTTGAACTCCTCGTACTGGCACTTCTCGTATGAATGCCTCTCATCCTGGTTTGTGTTAGCAGAATTTCCCCTCACACTGAGTATCGTATATGCGACGGGTCGCGGGCGGTCGTACCTGGCACTTCCAGGGCAGGTACCAGTTCGCAGGGCGGCATTTGTTCAGAGGAATGAGTAGGTGGGCGCATGAGTCGCGGTAGGCGAGGGGAAGTTTGGCATCGGACATCTCTTGCCTGGTGGCAGCTATATTTTATATCAGCGCTCTCACTCTGTCATGATCTTCCTGCTCCCAATGGCGCATGTGTGCTTGGGTGTGTCGCCGTGGGATCGCGGACGTACGAGTGCTGGGGCCGCCATGGCCGAGGCCCACTGCATCTTTGAGAGTTTCGGTGACGGTCATATTGTGTGTTGTGGTGAAGGGGTGAGCTATTTCTCGTATACCCTGCCTGCTCTCTCTACCATTCAATCATCCATCATGAAGTCGCGAGGCATTGGCCAAACCGTCCTAGTCCGCGGCCGGCCCCGCAGCTCGGGCCTCTGTCGCGTGAAGCAGCAGCGCGCCTGGAGGTACAATAAACTTAGAGCTGTGAATGGAGAGCGAGCCATCTCGAGAGTCGCAGTGCGCAATGCTCCCATTGTTCCGCCCGCGCAACACAATTGACGGAATGAATTGATTCGCCACTTTTCACTTTTGCCGCCACCTCTTACTCTGGGTCGTCGACGCAGCATTTCTTCTTTACAACATTGCGAAACTTCCGATACTACACCACCATGGCGAGGACACTGGAAGCTACATATTTCCCAGCGCTGGACAAATGCTTGTCCGGCGCGGTGACTCTGATTCCCTGGACATCGGCTTATACAGCTTTGAGCGATCTCCCCAGCGCCAGCCAGAACAGCACACTGGAAAGCTTCATTTCTGATAATGAGACCCGCGACACCCTCGCAAGGCCTTTGGCTCCTTTCCAGCAAGCATCCTCACAGACAAAGTCTTCATTCGACTCGAAAACTGCGCAGATCAACATCTCGCAACCACTGAACAACGCCTACAACTTGCAGCAATTGAAGGAAGACTCATTGTGGATATCAAAAGAGCTTGGGATCGATGAACTTTCAGCGCTGAGATGCGCTGCCGTGGAGTGGCTACAGAGGCCAGCAGACATCCTTCTGGGGAAGATACAGAGCAAGAGCAATGGCCTGGATTTCTCTCAATCCTACTTTGGCAAGAGCAGAACAGCTCAAGCCGAATCTGAGGACAAGGCCGGTCCAGATTTTGAAGACACCGAGCTTCGGCGCCAGCGACTGGTCAAAGTTTGTCTCGAGGAAAGAAGTGCTGCGACTGCTTGTAGCGCACTCCTCATTTCGCTGGCAGCAAACAACAAATCCGGCGTTGAGACAACATGGGTTGACACACAGGCGAACGGCGTATATCGCGCAGCAGCTGGCGAAGCTGGCAAGCTTTCACACTGTGTCGAAGCTGTGACGAAGTTGGCTACCACCCTCGAAGGCCCTGAACAGCAACCCAATGCTCTAAAAGAGCGGCCTGAATTGACGGCCTCTTACTACGACGCTGTGATATCGGATCTTGTCAATGCTATACGGGTGATTCTGGCACAGATTTTCGCTGCCGACTCTGCAGTCAGTCCCGCGGACGCCCTTGCCTGGTTCAAGCTCATGCAGACTTTCAACTTTTTTGCTGGTCTTTCTGGCATGAGCGCAGCGCAGAACGTGCAAATCCCGATCTTGCAATGTTTGGTGTCGATCACTAGTGCTGCTGTTCTTAACCTTCCGCAGGCGATGAAAGACATTGAGCAGAAGAGGTCTGCGACGCAGGGATCTGGCGCGATTACATATCCAGACCTAGGATCTGGAT
>Ga0265797_10006154_pt1 | contig 17119 bp, 16 predicted proteins | sample P2T30metagenome_FD_192433 | JGI IMG/M metagenome (GOLD analysis project Ga0265797, IMG submission 192433) | Plant litter microbial communities from East Loma Ridge, Irvine, California - P2 T30 | ecosystem: Environmental > Terrestrial > Plant litter > Unclassified | place: USA: California...
TGCAGGGCGTGAGCGACCGTTCGGCCGAGGCGCAGGCCCTGAGCAAGCGCTTCACGATGGGCGACGATACGGTCAGCCTGTCGGACACGATGGTGGCGATGCAAAAATCGAGCATCGCGTTCCAGGCAACTGTGCAGGTACGCAACAAGATGGTTGCGGCGTATCAGGACATCATGAACATGCAGGTGTAGGGAAGAACTTTACAACTTTCGTAAACAAAATGATCTAACCTCATTAGAAATAAGCATATCTTCGAATTTACATTTTTAAAAATGTCAACAGAGTGAGCTGCAGGATCAGCGCTTTTTGACTACCTCCGCACGACAAGCACTAAGGAGGCGCTGAATAATTCGATGAGATTGCTAACCACCTTAAGCGTTTTTCGGCTCCGCGCATGCGCATTGAGCTCTACGACCATATCGACCGGGAGGACGGCGCCGGACTGAAACCAATCGTATTGGCTGCCATTGCGTCGCATCGTGGACAGAAGGCACCGCCGCCACCAACCGGAGGGAGACGCAGGCTGAGCAAGCGCGGGCGGTAGCATCGGTGAAACTGACAGGAGAGAAGGACTGTAGCTCATACTATCCGGCTTCACTGTAGACACGAATGCGAGAGACGCCGATGGCGGGTGGGCACATTACGACAAATGGAAAATCAGTATCACGTTAAAATTTCCAACGCGATTTAGCTTTTTGGTCAGACGAGTCATCACTTTTGAGGACTTCGTTTAATCGTGTGAGCAGATGTTGGCAAGCCACGGCAGCGTGTCTTTCAGAAAGCTCCGCCGCCAATGCGATATTGCCCGTGGCAATAGCGTTCGCGATCGCTTCGTGTTCGTCCCAGCTGGATGAACGCCGCCCACTCGACTGTAGCGCCGCGCCCATGACGCGCCTCAGGTGCATCCAGTGCACCTGCGTCGTTTCGGCGATCAGATGATTGCTAGAGGCAGAATAGATCGCCGAGTGAAATGCGATGTCTGCATCGATCATCGCCTTGACATCGTTGCCAAGCGCAGCGTTTCGTCCAATATCGATGATCTCTTGGCCGACGTCGAATTTTTTTTCAGCGGCAAGGCGCGCTGCCAGTGAGTCGAGCGCTCCCCGGACCTGATAGAGGTTGCCGATCCATTTTGGGTCCAGTTCTGCAACCAGGATACCGCGACCAGGGGCATCTTGCACCAGACCATCTCTTTTCAGTAGCCGCAGCGCCTGAAGCACAGGCGAGCGAGAGACATTCATTTGCTCAGCGATTTCCTCCTGCGTGATACGCGCACCTGGAGGCAGGGAACCATCACTGATTGCATCTACCAGAATCGCGTATACCTGATCCACAAGATCAGGCCTCACTTGAATTTTCGACAGTTTCGCTAACATGTGATCGCCTTTGAATTCAGTATTCGAACATTGTCCCCGAAGTCATCATGCAACAAAAGCGGTACCACAGATTCACTTCGAAAATCATTGACATCAGATCAAGTGCAGTCAAGAATGAACTCTGTATACAGAACTCGGACGAATCCGAGCACAGGGCGTGTCTGGTTTCAATCATGTGGAGACAAAGATGAAACAAAGCAACTTCGTTATTGCTGCTCTTGGCGCGTCCGCGCTTGCGTTTACCTCACTGGCAGCCGCTCAGAGCGGGGTGAATATTTATGGCTTGATCGATACAGCTATCGTTCAGGAAGGTGGCGGCGGGCCAAGCAATGTGACTAAAGTCACAAGCGGAGTGAGCGCAGGATCGCGGCTTGGTTTTAAAGGTACGGAAGACCTTGGCCATGGTCTGTCTGCGCTGTTTCTGCTCGAGAGTGGCTTTCAGAGTGATACAGGTGCGTTGGGACAAGGTGGATTGCTGTTTGGCCGCCAAGCGTACGTCGGACTGCGTAGCACTGCAGGTTCAGTGCTGATCGGACGCCAGTACACACCAGAATACTTGGTCGTGGTGGCCGCTGACCCCTTTGGTTCTGGCTATAGCGGTGACTCCAAGAACATGGTCGCAACTACCGGCAATTCTTTCAGTCGGATGGACAATACAGTCAAGTATTTGTCGCCAGTCCTTGCCGGATGGACCCTGGAGCTAGCGGCGGCTCCAGGCGAGGTTTCGGGAAACAATGCGTCGGGTCGACAATTTGGTGGATCGCTCGCTTACATCAAAGGGCCTTTGCAAATACGAATTGGCTATCATAATCGAAACAATGATACCGCCACGGTAAAGAACACTGACAATGCTCGCAATGAGGTGATCGCTGTTGTTTATGACTTTGGTATCGTTAAAACATCCTTACTTTACGGGGTCAACCGTGGACTGAATAGCTCAGTGTTGCGTAATACTGCTAATCCATTCGGAAGACAAGCCGTGGCATCCACCGACAGCCGTGACACACTGGCAGGCGTCACCGTGCCATTCGGTTCGCATGCGTTGCTCATGTCTTATATCTATAAAAATGATCGCACTGTACTAAACCAGAATGCGCGCCAATTGGCCGTAGGTTATCGCTACACGCTTTCCAAGCGGACAGGCTTTTATACAACATACGCCAAAATCAATAACCGTAATGGAGCAAGCTATACCGTTGGCAATGCAAGCGAATCAGGCGCAGGAGACCGGTCGGCCACAGCGGGTATTGTCCACACGTTTTAGATCATTAATCTGGAAAACGGTAGTGGCTGCTAGTTTTATTCACAGCCTGCTACCGGACATTTAAAAACGGAAAATTATTTTAGGGCAGCTAATGAAGGATGAGCGGTTGCTGGAAATGAGGGTGTTTAAGGCAGTGATCGAGTCTGGGGGTTTTACCGCCGCAGCCAACTTGATGGGTGTCAGCCAACCATTTATCAGCCAGACGTTGACCAGTCTTGAGCGCAGGCTTGGGGTGCAATTGCTGCACCGGTCTACTCGAATGCATCGGCTAACTACTGAGGGTGAGCGATTTCTCGCATCGTGCATCGAAATCCTCGCGATTGTGGAGGAAGCTGAAGCCCAAATTCGCTCCAGTGACCCGGCCGGCGACCTTCGCATCAGCGCGCCTCATGCATTCGGAATGGACCAGTTAGTACCGGCCCTACCTGGATTCATAAAAAAGTATCCCAAGTTACGGGTGCATTTTTCTCTATCGGATTCAAACGTCAACCTCATCGAAGACAATTTCGATGTTGCCGTGCGTATGGGAAGGTTGCAGGATTCGTCCTTACGAAGTCGCAAGCTGTGTGACTTGCAGCGCATCGTCGTAGCTGCTCCTGGCTATATTGCCGAGAATGGCCAGCCCGTGACACCGCAGGGTCTTTCGAGGTATGACTGTCTGACGTGGGGATCACCACGCGAGCATTTGAACCAGTGGCCTTTCATGATCAATGGACGGCTTGAGAAGGTCGCGGTCCGGGGCAACTTTCATAGTACCGATGGCACGACAATGTTCCAACTTTGCATCGCGGGTATGGGCATTATGCGATTGGCTGAACACATGGCGGTGCCAGCTATCAGGCGGGGAGATCTAGTACCGTTACTTTCGGATTACCGCGCAAAGGACGACACAGCTATCTATGTCGTTTATCTATCTGAGCGGCAACTTGTCCCAAGGATACGTGCATTTATCGACCACTTCGTCGAGGTTTTCCGGGATCCACCCTGGCATGCCAATATTTCCAAATAGCATATATTTAGCATCGTAATAAATCTTATTGTCTTCTGTGACTAGGTTGATCAAGCCCATTGCCTTATCTTGGCATTACTCAACAACGCTCTCAGGAGACAACCATGAACAACGATACCGCACATAACCGCACCATTGCGCAGCAGGAAGAGCTGCGCCGAACGATTTCACATCCGTCGAATAACTCCATCTATGTTCCAAAGCAGGAAGGGCTGAAGTACCCAGTGCTTCCGGAATTTTCGACTTTCGCAGAAGAACGGCAGCATCGTAAAGAGCGGCTGGTAGCCGCGTGTCGAGCCTTCGCTTTGCACCAACTCGATTACGGGTTTGCGGGGCATCTGACAGTACGCGATCCTGAGTTCCCTGAACTCTACTGGACCAATCCGATGGCAGTGCATTTTTCGCAAGTAAAAATGTCGAATTTGATCCTCGCTGATCACACGGGAAAAGTAGTAGAAGGAACGTATGCCCTTAATCGTGCAGGATTTGTTCTGCATGCAGCAGTGCATGAAGCAAATCCCGATATTGTCGCCATGTGCCATGCGCACTCGGTCTATGGGACGGCATTTGCATCGTTAGCTCGCCCTCTGGATCCTATTACGCAGGATGCCGCAGCTTTCTATGAAGACCACATTGTTATCAGGAACGGAGCTGGCGCAGTCGCTGTTGAGGAAAACGCCGGTCTATCCATTGCTGATCACTTCAAAAACGTAAAAGCAGCGATTCACCAGAATCACGGGCTGCTTACGGTCAGCCGCCATAGCATCGAAGCCGCTGCGTTCTGGTTCATCGCGCTCGAACGCTGCTGCCAACAACAGCTGCTCATTGAAGCAACAGGCAGCAAACCAGTGATGGTGTCTGACGAAAGTGCGCGATATAGCAGGGAACATGTCGGAAGCGAATATATCGGATGGCTCCATTTCCAACCAATTTATGAACAATTGGTACAGACCAGCCCTGACATGTTTGACTAAGTACGACAGGGCATGTCGGCACGGTGGTGAAGGCCGTGCCGCTACAATAAATATAATTGGAGACAGATATGGTAGATACTACCTATAGCGCTTACAAAGATAAGCCGGCCCAGATTGAAAAAGAAAATGCGGTCTATGCAAAAGTAACTTGGCGATTAATTCCCTTTTTATTCCTCTGCTACGTTTTTGCTTATTTAGATAGGGTGAACGTAGGTTTCGCAAAATTGCAGATGCTCTCGGATTTAAAATTCAGCGAAACCATGTATGGCCTGGGCGCCGGAATTTTCTTTATTGGTTACTTTCTGATGGAAGTACCCAGCAATTTAGCACTACATCGCTTCGGTGCGCGTAAATGGATTGCACGGATCATGATTAGCTGGGGTGTGATTTCTGGTGCCCTGGCTTTCGTGACCACGCCAACCCAATTTTACATCCTTCGATTTTTTCTTGGCATCGCAGAGGCGGGGTTCTTCCCAGGCATCATTCTGTATCTCACCTACTGGTATCCTGCCTCGCGTCGCTCCAAGATCACCGCACTGTTCATGACTGGTATTCCGATTGCCGGCGTGGTAGGTGGACCACTGTCTGGATGGATCATGGAGCGCTTTCATAACGTTAACGACATGCATGGATGGCAGTGGCTCTTCCTTCTGGAAGCAATCCCATCGCTCATAGCCGGTATCGTTACGTTCTTCTATCTCGTCGACAAAATCGGTGATGCCAAGTGGCTTAATACCGAAGAAAAAGCTCTGCTGGAGCGTTGCCTCGCCGACGAACAGAGCCGTATTGAAGTGCATAGCGCCAGTGCCGCGTTCAAGAGTGGCCGAGTCTGGATGCTATGTGCAGGGTATTTCGGGATTATCATGGGTCTTTATGGCATCAGCTTCTGGTTGCCGACGCTGATCAAAACGTCAGGCGTTAGCAGTTCGCTCGATGTAGGCCTTTTGACGATGATTCCCTATGGCTTTGCTGCGATTGCCATGGTGATGATCGGCCGCAGTTCAGACAAAACCAAGGAGCGTCGCTGGCATGTGAGTGTGCCTGCGATCGTCGGCGCGATTGGCTTGGTTATTAGCACCTTTGTGCCTCAGGAGCCAGTCTTTGCGGTTGTGTCACTCACGCTGGCAACGATTGGAATTTTCGGAGCGTTGTCTCAGTTTTGGACAATCCCGCCTGCTTTCATGGGTGGAGCGGCTGCTGCTGCGGGTATTGCGATTATTAATTCGGTAGGTAACCTTGCAGGTTTCGTTAGCCCATACGTTGTAGGGTGGGTCAAGGACGCTACAAATAGCACCGATATTGGGCTGTACTGCGTAGCAGTCTCTCTGCTGGTATCTGCTGCGATTATTTTAACCGTACCGAAAAAGATAGTGAACAACTGACATACTAACCGGTCGCGGTACTATGCTTTAAACCCAAGCACAGAGCGCGACCGGGTCAGTTCTCTAACGATGTAGGCAAAGCCGCCAGGCGCATTTGCTCGAATGTCTATTCAAGCGGCGGCTGCAGAAGATGAATATCGCAAGGCGACGCTGCCATCACGAGCCACAACGGCCTGATGTTTTGGTTTTTCGGATCTTCAGAGATCGTTTGATCCTACTATCGACAGCGGCCCGCCGTGCTTTGACGATCACGCGCTGCAATTTCTCAAACCTCTGTCCTATTCAGGCTTAAATCAAAAATCAATAACATCTAGCGTAAATCCTAAAAAACAGGGAGACGATCTTGAATTCGAAATTGGCAAAAAGCGTATTAGTTTTGATCTCGGATTTACGTGTCAGCAATGAAAAGTTTATATATAGAAATATTTCCGGATTTATTGTTTGTGTAGCTATAGCCGGGTGTAGTTCCGGGGTCAGTCAGCCGATTGAAGCTGAAGGCGGCAATCAACAAACTTCAGCAGATGCTTTATCGTGTAACGATGGATTAAAGTCCGCTTTGAACGATGGAGATACAACGATTTTGACGGTGAAGCAGTTCAAGCAAGGCGAACCCTTGCTGCTTTCCGGTACACCGACTGCGGCCACGCCCGTTGCCAACGCTGACCTATGCTTAGTCAAGCTCCTGGTCGGCCCTGGCAAACCGGGTCCGGCCGATGCCCCTTCAACGTCAACAGGCATCGGCATCGAAGTCTGGCTTCCAAGTCATACCAAATGGAACGAGCGTATTCGCGTCTATGGCAATGGCGGTTGGGCAGGGGCCGATGAGGCCAAGCAGACGGTAATTGCCGACACCTATTATACGTTTCCCCATTACGCGGCTGCTAGTAAGGGCTACGTCGTAGCGACAAGCGACAATGGACATACATCACCGCCAGGAACGCAGTTCAATGGTTCATTCAGCATGAACCCCGACGGCACTGTCAACACGGTAGGCTGGCACGACTTCTCAGAAAGAAGTGTGCATGTGCTGGCTGAGAAATCGAAGGCAACGGCCAAAGCGTTTTACGGGAAAGTCCACAAGTTTGCGTATTGGGATGGTTATTCGACAGGCGGCCGGCAAGCTCTAAAGCTTGCACAAAACTATCCGAATGATTTTGACGGTATTCTGGGTGGAGCACCTGCCATCAATTGGACTAAATTTCAGACGTCGGTGTTGTACTCGCAGATTGTAATGAAGCAGGATCTGGGAGGCAATATGGCGGCAGAGAAGCTAACGGCTCTCAGTCAAGTTGCAGTCAACGAGTGCGATGGAGGTGAGCCTGGCTTCGTTATTGATCCGCTCTCGTGTCGCTATGATCCAACTAAAGACGCAGGTGTCGTTTGCACCAGTGAAGTCAGTACGGTCAGGGGTTTTTACCGTTTCTATCTGATTCCGGGCTTTGGCCATCGAGAGCCTGTGTCAGGAAAAACTTTTGTTCCGCTGCCCCAGTCAGCGGCAGGTCGTGATGAAATGTTTACGGCTCTGCAGAAATGAGTCGAGAACGGCACTATTCCGGGTCGAATGGACGTAACGTCGACGGATTCAACAGCTTCGCTGCCCTTGTGCGTGTACCCACAAAAAATTACGTACCTTGGAACTGGCTCCGTAAAAGCCGCTGCAAATTACACATGCAGCTAGTCCCATGATCAGAAACTGCTGGCAGATCGCAGTGCAAGCAGCGGATGTCGTTAAGGGCCGTTTTGCTGCTCGCTGCAGCCTGTACAGCTTTGCCGATGCACAAATTATGTCACTCAACCAATACAAGAATTATTCTAATAACGGAGACATTATGAAAAAGCGTTCTTTCATCAAACACACTGGCACTGGGTTTCTTGCGGCCACGGTTGCTTCGTCGAAATTTTTTGCGAGTGGCAGCGCCATTGCGGCAAACATTGATAGTCAATCATCTTATGATCAGCCTGGCAATAGGCAACTTGGGCCGCTGAAGCATATTGACGCTGGTGTACTGAACATTGCGTACTATGAAGCTGGTCCTGTAAACGGCCCCGTTGTCATGTTAATGCACGGCTTTCCTTACGATATACATGCTTATGCAGAGGTTACCTCCTTATTGGAAAAAAAGGGTGTGAGAGTGGTCGTTCCTTACCTGAGAGGTTTTGCGCCGACTACTTTCAAAAGTAAATTCACCATGCGTTCTGGAGAGCAGGCAGCGATGGGGGCGGATCTGATTTCATTAATGGATGCTCTAAAGATTAACCGTGCGCTTGTCGCTGGTTATGATTGGGGCGGGCGCGCCGCATGTGTAGTGGCTGCGCTGTATCCTGAGCGTTGTATCGGCCTTGTATCGGTGAACAGTTATCTAATACAAGACATTGCAAATGCCCAGATACCTGGCAATCCGTTGCAGGAATCCCGACTTTGGTATCAGTACTACTTTCAGCAAGAGCGGGGGCGTGCAGGTTTGACCAAAAATCGTCGTGAGTTGACAAGGCTGCTTTGGTCGCAGTGGTCGCCTCATTGGAATTTTGACGATGCAACTTTCCAGCGCACGGCAGCTGCATTCGAAAGTCCTGACTTTGTCGCTATCACTGTGCATTCATATCGGCATCGGTTTGGGAACGAGCATGGGGACCCCAAATACGCTGAAATGCAGCAGCGGCTCAGTAAAATGCCGGCTATTTCGGTACCCACAATAACGATCGATGGCGCTGGAGATGGTGTCATTCCGGCAACGGACGGGGCGCAATCAGCCCGGTACTTCTCGGGCCCACGGTCACATCGAGTATTACCGAAAGTTGGCCATAATCTTCCGCAGGAAGCGCCACGTGAATTTGCTGCTGCAATCATCGAGCTTCTTTCTTCTTCCAACAATTTATCCTAATAGGCAGGAAGCGCATGGTGACGCATGGCGGACATATGCAAGGCACGGGGCTATTGCACCCCTGGCCATGCAACGACGAGCAACGCAGCACATGCTTGCCATGCGCGATTCACACTTACCTGAATGGGCATTGTCAGGTAACCGAGCCTGACGGTTGCGAGCCGTCACTAAGAATTTCTCTACGCATGAATGTCCAGTCAATCAGGCATTCAATCGAGGGACCGAGCGCCAGGCCCATTTCGCTAAGTGCATATTCGACCTTAGGCGGCACCTGCGGATAAATCTTTCGTATGACGATCTCGTCCCTTTCCAACTCCTTCAGTTGTTGGATGAGCATCTTTTGATTGACGCCCTCCACGCGACGCTCGAGTTCCGAGAAGCGAAGCGGCTGCTTCGCTGCAAAGAGCTGGAAGATGATGACGATCTTCCATTTTCCTTCAAGCACACGTAGCGCTTCGCCTGTTGCAGCCGCCCAGATCAGCTGCTGCTTTGAGTCCTCACATTTCCAGTCACGAATCGACATGCACTTACCTTTTGGTGTGTATCCCACTTTTTGGTGGGTTCTTGTTGTTAGAGAAGTTAGTCCATATTATGACACCACAGTAATCGTCAATGGGAGGGAATATGAAAATCGGTATTTTGGGAACAGGAAACATTGGCAAGACGCTTGTTGTGCGCTTGAGCCAGGCCGGGCATGAGGTGAAGGTCGCAAATTCGCGTGGCCCTGAAACGATTGATAAGAAGCTTTTATCCTCAGGTGCGCTCGCTGTGACTGCCGAAAACGCCCTGACGGATGTGGAGGCCGTCATTCTGTCCATTCCACTCAATCGCATCCCGGATATCGTACCGCTGGTAGCCGGCCTTCCCGCTGAGACTGTCGTCATCGACACCTCTAACTATTATCCTTTCCGCGATGAAAAGATCGACGCCATCGAGCAAGGGCAAGCCGAGAGCATGTGGGTAGCCGAGCAGCTTGGTCGACCAATCGTCAAAGCATGGAATGCGATCGGCTCAGCGTCTCTGGCCAGGAAGTCAAAGCCGGCCGGGGCATCTGATCGGATCGCTATTCCGGTGGCCGCTGATCGAGATCACGATCGCAAGGTAGCCATGTCGCTAGTCAATGATACCGGTCTCGATGCTTTCGATGCTGGCTCGCTCGCGGACTCGTGGCGCCAACAGCCAGGCGCACCCGTGTATTGCACGGATCTTTCCTACGCTGAGATCGGCGCGGCCCTGGATGCTGCACAGCGAGACAGGCTGCCCAAACGTCGAGATCTCGGCGTTGCCGTAATGCAGGAGCGCCTTGGGGACAGTACAACGAATCCTGACGAAGAGTGGGGTGTCCGATTGGTCCGCGCCATCAACATGTAAGCGTGCAGTCCGCGTCGCGCGAGGCGCAGACATTCATCCAATAAACGAGTGGGTTCGCCAGAACCTGCTTACCGAAAGGCCTCTCATGCATCGTCGGCAATTCATTTTTTCGGGTAGCGCTTTCGCTGGCGTCGCCATATTTTCTGCAACAGCGAGTGCTGCTGAGGTCTTGCGCAGTGCGGCGCCACTTCAAGCGGCTACCGCGATTGCGAACGGCATCCGACCGTTCAAGATTGCGATTCCACGTGCTCGACTGATCGATCTTCAAGCGCGCCTGGCAAAGACCCGGTGGCCGGACAAAGAAACCGTTGAAGATACCACGCAAGGACCACCACTTGCCAATATTCGCAGCTTGGTCGAACGTTGGCAGAACGGTTATGACTGGCGTTCTTGCGAAAAGCTTCTTAACAGTTCGGGGCAATACGTCATCCAGATTGATGGCATCGACATTCATTTTCTACATATCCGCTCAAAAGAGCGGAATGCGCTGCCGTTGCTTCTAACTCATGGCTGGCCGGGCTCAGTGCTGGAGTTCCGGCACGTCATTGGCCCATTGACTGATCCTGTTGCGCACGGTGGTAAGGCGGCGGATGCGTTTGACCTGATCATACCGTCACTGCCAGGTCATGGTTTTTCGGGCAAGCCTACAACGACTGGATGGAATAACGAGCGCATCGCCAAAGCCTGGATCGTCCTCATGGAGCGACTGGGGTACAAGCGGTGGGTTGCGCAAGGCGGTGATCGGGGCGCGCAAATTACGACCAGGCTCGGTTACATGCAACCGGAAGGGTTGGTCGGCATCCACCTGAACCTGGTTGATTTCACGCCCACCGACACTGAACGCTCGAGCGCAACGCCGGAAGAGCAAAAGATTCTCGCAGATATGCAAGATTATCTGGACAATTTGTCAGGATACTTCGCGATACAAAGCAAACATCCGCAATCGATTGCCTACAGTGTCGCCGATTCTCCGGCCGGGCAAGCGGCGTGGATCTACCAAATGCTGCAGGACGTCTCAGACAGCGGCGGCGAACCGGAACGGGTATTCAAACTCGACGACATGATTGACAACATCATGCTCTACTGGCTGCCGAACGCTGGGCCGAGCTCAGCCCGTCTGTATTGGGAGACGGCGAAGGAGAAACCTCGTCAGGTGACGATCGAGGAGCCGATGCCACTGCCCACAGGCGTCAGCATGTTCCCGGGGGAGAAAGCACGCATCTCAAAGCGGTGGGCGGAACCACGCTTTGCGAAGCTCGTTCATTTCAACGAACTGCCGAAAGGCGGCCATTTCGCCGCCTGGGAACAACCTGCCGCGTTCGTTGACGAATTGCGTGCCACGTTCAGCAAGGTGCGGTGATGAGCATAACGAGCAACCTTTCGGTGCCGGCTCAGCTGCTGATCGGTATGCAACTCGGAAACGGCTACGGGTCTCAACCCGGTGCATGGCGTGTGCCGGGTGTTGATCCGAAGAGCTATACCAGCGTCGAGGCAAAGATCAGGCATGCCCAGGCTGCGGAACGCGGCAAGCTCCAATTCCTGTTTCTGCCGGATGGCCCCAGTCACATTGGAGACATCGAACACGAGCCTCCGTATTACAGCCTGGACGTCATGCTGATGCTGGCAGTGCTCGCTCGCGAGACAAGCCGTATCGGTCTTGTCGCCACTGGTTCGACAACGTTTAATGAACCTTACAATCTGGCGCGTCAGTTCAAGGCGCTTGACGTCATGAGCCATGGGCGCGCCGGCTGGAACGCTGTGACATCGAGCAGCGAAGATGTCGCGGTCAATTATGGCAAGCGTCTCCCGTCGAGCGCAGATCGCTATGGCAGGGCGCACGAAGCCATTCAGCTGGTTCAGGCGCTTTGGGGAAGCTGGGGCAAGGACGCATGGGTTCACGATCAGGCGAGCGGGCAGTTCGCCAGGGCGGACGATATCGAACCGGTTGCCTCGGGCGGCAAATATGTCGCTTCACGCGGCCCGTTATATATCCCGCCATCCGAACAGGGACAGCCAGTCATTTTCCATGCGGGCGGCAGCCCGAACGGTCACGATCTTGCCGGCCGCTATGCCAACGCGCTTATTGGCGCCGTGTTTACGATCGATGATGCACGTGCCCAGCGTATGGCGTTGAGAAACGCGGCAGAACGCGCAGGTCGCGATCCGGATGAGGTGAAGTTCTTTGCTGGGTTGATGACTTCAATCACCGATACCAAGCGGACTGCACTGGATCGACGGACCATCATGATGGGCACGTCTTTGCCACAGCGGCTGACGTACCTCCAACAGATGCTCGGTATCAGACTTGACCTCTCGCAGCTCGACGTCCCTTTGTCACGCGAGCAGCTCGCCAATGCTCGGCCATCTAGCAGAGATCCCCGATCCTCGAACGCCTTGAAGATAGCGCGCGAAGGATGGAGTCTCAGGGACGTTCTCGCTCATGGCGTTATTGACTATCACCCGGTAATCGCTGGTCCAGCTATTGAAGCTGCGGATCACATGCAGGAGTGGCTCGAAGCGGGCGCTGTGGACGGCTTCTGGATATCCCCGGACATCGATGATGGCATCGACGCTTTCGTTGACGGGGTGATTCCAATCCTGCAGGCCCGCGGAATTTTTCATTCTGATTATGGTGGTTCGACCTTACGCGAACACCTTGGCGCGCCGGCGCAATACGGGCTCGACCCGCGTCTCCACGACTGAACAAATATCAATTCATGAATAACCTCAGGAGATTACGCATGGCGTGTACGACGAAGCCCTGGAAACCACTGGAGCATCAATACAGCACCGTTCGCACGAACGCGGCAATCATCATGGTGTCAATAGCTGCCGCCATGGTACCGACTGCGGTGTTAGCCCAGACGACTCAAGCGAAGTCAGGAACGCTTGGGAACTGTGGGGCTGAGCTGAAGACCGCTTTGGCAGACCATGCCGATACCCGGTTGGTGATCGCGAAGCCGTTCAAGCGGGGCGACCGTCTTGTGTTGACAGACGATCCAAGCGCGGCCTCATCAGCTTCGGCAGTCGAGGGGGGCGGTACCGCGCAGCCACCTATCGCCGGGACGGATTTGTGTATGGTTAAGCTGATTGTCGGTCCTGGGAACCCCGGCCCGGCTGGTGCCCCGTCGACATCTGCAGGCATCGGGATTGAAATCTTATTACCTTCGCCACAAACGTGGAACCAGCGCATTCGCGTCTTCGGTAATAGCGGCTGGTCTGGCACGCCACAGGCTAGCCCAACTGTTGTCGCCAGCGACGACATCCATTCAGCCGCTGCAACTAAAGGGTTTGTCGTGGCGACTTCCGATAACGGGCATGTTGGCTCGCCCATCGATGCATCGTTCGCGATGAACCCGAACGGTAGCATTAACACTGTTGGATGGCGTGATTTTTCAGAGCGGAGTCTCCACGAACTTGCGGAGAAGACGAAAGCAGTGACCCGGGCTTACTACGGTCGCCCGCATCGTTTCGCTTACTGGGATGGATTTTCGACGGGGGGACGACAAGCCCTGAAGCTAGCACAGCGCTTTCCGGATGACTTCGACGGCATTCTTGCTGGCGCTCCGGCGATTAACTGGAGCACATTCCACACTGGGAATCTGTACGGTCAGATTGCAATGAAGCAGGATTTGGGACGCCTGATTGCTCCTGAAAAGCTTTCCGTTGTCACAAGGGCTGCCATCCAGGCATGCGGAGGATCGACGCTAGGATTCGTGCTTGACCCGCTGGCTTGCCGATACGACCCCGTGAAGGATCCCGCAATTTTGTGTCCAGACAGCACATCAGCAGGAGCAGCTACTGCGCCACAGTCAACTTCTTGCATCACTCGCGAAGAAGCAAAGGTGGTTAACAAGCTCTGGTATGGCCAGACGCGAGACGGCAGCGCGCCTTCTCCTGCCGTTGACAATGGCGAGAGCATCGGTCTTTCTGACTCAAAGCGGCTATGGTTTGGCTGGACCCGCAGTGTGGAGCTGAAGAATACATCTGCAGGAGGCGCTCCGGGCTTATTTCTCGCAGCGGACCAGGTGGCACTGGAACTGAAAAATCCCTCGCTCGGCAGTACCGGTTTTCGTAATGCGGCCGGCAATGGGAAAAATCGCTGGATCACAGAGCTTGATTATGCCGGTCTGGTCAATGCGCGGTCACAGGGTTTAGCGTTGCAAAACCAATTCAGTGCAATTAATACCGACAGCGCGAACCTTTCTGCTTTTGCTGCTTCAAAAGGAAAATTACTGATGTATCACGGCTTGGACGACGAATACATCCCGGTTCAGGGCTCGATACATTACTACCAAAAAGTTGTAGAAAAAATGGGCGGAATCAAGAATGCTCAGCGCTTCTATCGATTTTATCTTGTCCCCGGTTTCACTCATAGTGGACGTTCCGAAGGAGCGCCTTTCATTCCAATTCCGCAACCGGCGTCCGGGCGCGACGAAATGTTCACCGCACTCCAGACATGGGTGGAGCATAACCAGGCGCCACAAGATATCAAGGTGCAATCGGGTGACGCCCGTCTGACATTACCACTGTGCCTATTCCCGAAAAAGTTACGTTATGTCGGAACTGGCTCGGAACAATCAGGTTCAAGCTACAAGTGTCAATGAAATTTGTAATGGCAAGTATTAAATTCGGCCAATCTGGCGATAAATTTTTTCAGATCAAAAAGGATGAATCATGAATCGGCTTAAAGATAAGGTTGCAATCATCACCGGCGCGGCAGGTGGACAAGGCAAGGCTGAAGCCAAATTATTCGTGCAAGAAGGGGCCAAAGTCATTGCTACTGACATGAACGGCGAAATGCTTCTGAAAACCGTGAAAGAGATCAATGACGAACTAGGCGGCGAATCGGTTGTTGCAGTCAAGCACGACATCGCGATCGAGGAAGAATGGACCGGCGTGTTTTCAAAAGCCATAGAAAAATTCGGCAAGGTAGACATTCTGGTCAATAACGCGGGGATGCCGGGGAAGACTCATGAGAATGTATGGGACATTGACACAAAAGAGACAATGCGGATTGTGAGCGTAAATCTGGTCGGAACCCTTCTCGGTATTAAAACCGTGATGCCCGAGATGATCAAGAACGGCAGAGGCTCGATCATCAATATCTCTTCTGCGGCTGGACTTGTTGGCGGAATCAGCGGGGGCTCCGTCGCATATTCAGCGACGAAGGCCGCACTTCAAGGCATCACAAAAGAAATTGCTATCGACGTCGCGAAAAAAGGCGTTCGTGTGAACACCGTATTCCCCGGGCTCGTTCATACGCCTATCATGGATAGTTTTTCCAAAGAAGTAACCGAACTTACCCTTTCAAAAGTGCCGATGGGTTTTCCGGCAGAGCCAATCGATTTGGCATACGCCGTGTTATTTCTGGCATCTGATGAATCAAGGTTTACGACGGGTGCGGATTTCATCATCGACGGTGGATTCACCGCTCAATAATTAATTTCAATTATCAGGATCGAAGAAATCATGATTCAACACATCGTGTTATTTGGAATCACTGAAGAAACACCAACCAAAGACTTGATAAAAGCCCGCGACCAGCTTCAGGCATTAGTGGGAAAGATTCCAGGGCTCGTTTCTTTGAAAGCCGAAACTGATATGGGGATTGAGGGGAATTGCAGGCTCGGGTTGGTTGCACATCTCAAAGATCGTCCAGCACTCGACGTATTTTCAAAAGATCCAGATCACTTGGCAGTTGCTGGTTATATTTCGAGATTTCGAACAAGTATCGCAATCATCGATTACGAAGTCCCAGATTGACTACCCTAATTTTTAATTCGGGAAAGTCAATAAATTTTTAACTGCAGAAATGCAAAGCAGAAATTGAAAAATTTCTTGCCATTGAACGAATTATTCTGCAGTTTAAATTCCCATGGAATAGGATTGGAAATCATGAAAATTGGCATCATAGGAACTGGTTATATCGGCGGAACTTTGATTAAAAAGCTCAATCAGGCCGGTCACGACGTAAAAATTTCAGACGCGAGAGGAACTCATCTAATTCCGGAGAATCTTAAAAATTCAGGAGTCCGGGTAGTTGAGGTCATGGAAGTTTTCTCTGATGTGGACGTCGCGATTCTCTCTGTCCCGCTAGTTATCCTGCCAAAATTGGTAGAGGCCGTGAAGGTCGCGCCAAAAGAATGCGTATTAATTGACACTTCCAATTATTACCCTTCACGCGATCAAAAAATCGATGCTATTGAAGAAGGTAAGGTTGAAAGCATCTGGGTAAAGGAACTGCTTGGTCGCGATATAGTCAAAGCTTGGAACGCAATGGGATCTGATTCGTTAGCACGACTTGGTACTGCGTCTGGAACACCTGGCAGGCTCGCTATTCCTGTAGCTGGCGACGATTCCGAGCATAAGCGGGTGGCTATGCAGTTGGTCGATGATCTTGGGTTTGACCCCGTCGATTCGGGTACTTTGATAGATTCCTGGCGTCACCAACCCGGTTCGCCGGCATATTGTACGGATCTCACAGTAAAAGAGTTAAGAGACGCATTGAGCACTGCTGTCAAATCTCGTCTTCCTGCCCGGCGCGATATTGCAGTGGAAGCGATTACAGAAAGGTTTGGTGCAGACGGGGCAAACCCAGATGCTGCATATCTGGTTCGGCTAAATCGAGCATTGTTTAGCTAAATTGAAGAGGCAGAAAACTCCGGTTAAGACACTATGCAAATTGACAGATCAAAGCATGGATGACCTGGCCATTACTCTGGAGGCGTTGGCTCACTCGCCAGCTACTTGAAATGCCTCGGGGTTTTTTATTTGGATTGCTGCAAACAAGCGATATACCGCATTATTTTTAATGGAGTAGAAGATGAAAATTGGCATAATCGGCGCAGGTAATATTGG
>Ga0265797_10006155_pt1 | contig 17114 bp, 18 predicted proteins | sample P2T30metagenome_FD_192433 | JGI IMG/M metagenome (GOLD analysis project Ga0265797, IMG submission 192433) | Plant litter microbial communities from East Loma Ridge, Irvine, California - P2 T30 | ecosystem: Environmental > Terrestrial > Plant litter > Unclassified | place: USA: California...
CGAGCAGGATGACCGCGTGAACCCGCTGGGCATCAAGGGGCTGGGCGAGATCGGCATCGTCGGCATGAACGCGGCCATCGCTAACGCGGTATATCACGCGACCGGCCGCCGCATCCGCCGCCTGCCGATCCGCATCGACGACCTGCTCTAGAATGGAACATACGGTCCCCCCTCATTCGGGTGCCCTTCGCAGACTTTCCTTGAACCCGTTTCCGATGGATCAGCATCATGGCCAAACTGACTAGCGACTTCTTCGTCGAGCGGCTGAAGGCGTGGGGCGTCACCCGCATCTTCGGCTATTCGGGCGACGGGATCAACGGTGTGCTCGGCGCGCTGCAACGTGCGGAGAAAGCCGGCGATGGGATCGAGTTCATCCAGGTTCGGCATGAGGAAATGGCGGCATTCATGGCAGTCGCTCATGCCAAGTTCACCGGCGAAATGGGCGTATGCCTGTCCACCGGCGGTCCGGGCGCGACGCATCTCATCACTGGGCTGTACGATGCCAAACTGGATCACATGCCGGTGCTGGCGATCGCTGGACAGGCAGAGACGACGGTGCGCGGGGCAAGCTATCAGCAGGAGCTGAACCTCGACCGGATGTTCGCCGACGTAGCTGAGTTTGTCCAGGAAATGGCGGCGCCAGCCCAATTGCGCCACCTGGTCGACCGGGGAGTGCGGATCGCCAAGGCGCGCAACGGCGTCACGGTACTGGTCCTACCCAAGGACGTTCAGGATGAAAGCTGGGAAGAACCCGCGCGCCAGCATGGCTTCACACGGTCGGGACCGGGCTATTCGCGGCCCCGCGTTCTGCCGTACCCTGCCGATCTCGCTGCCGCGGCCGAAGTACTGAATGCAGGCAAAAAAGTCGGCATACTGATCGGAGCGGGTGCGCGCGACGCGGCCGACGAGGTGGTGAAAGTAGCCGAACTGCTGGGCGCGGGCATTGCCAAGGCGCTGCTCGGTAAGGACGTGCTGCCGGACGACCTTCCTTTCGTGACAGGCGCGATAGGGCTGCTGGGCACCAAGCCGTCATCGGACATGATGAACGGCTGCGACACGCTGTTGATGATCGGTACCGGCTTTCCCTGGGCCGAGTTCCTCCCAAAGGACGGGCAGGCTCGCGCGGTTCAGATCGACATCGCGCCCGAGATGCTCGGGTTGCGCTACCCGGTCGAAGTGAACCTTCACGGCGATGCCGCTGAGACGTTGCGCGCATTGCTGCCACTGCTTCACCGAAAGGACGATCGCGACTGGCAGTCCGGGATCATCGACGGCATGCGCCAATGGTACGAGACGCTGGAGGAACGGGCGATGGCCAGTGCCAAACCGGTCAACCCGCAGCGGGTGGTGTGGGAAATGTCTCCGCGATTGCCGGCAAACGCGATCGTCACGTCGGATTCGGGATCCTGCGCCAACTGGTACGCGCGCGACTATCAGGTGAAACGTGGGCAGCGCGCATCGCTATCGGGCGGCTTGGCCTCGATGGGCGCGGCCGTGCCCTACGCGATAGCAGCGAAGTTCGCACACCCTGACCGGCCAGTGGTGGCGCTGGTCGGCGACGGCGCGATGCAGATGAATAACTTGGCCGAGATGATCACGGTGCAGAAATACTGGCAGCGCTGGTCCGACCCGCGGCTCATCGTCTGCGTGTTCAACAACGGCGACCTCAACGAGGTGACGTGGGAACAGCGGGTGATGGAGGGCAACCCGCGCTACGAGACGACGCAGAGCCTGCCCGACGTCCCCTATGCAAAGTTCGCCGAGCTGATCGGACTGAAGGGCATCTATGTCGACGACCCTGAACGACTGGGCGCTGCGTGGGACGAAGCGCTGGCCGCCGACCGCCCGGTGATCCTGGAAGTGCGCACCGACCCGGAGGTCGCGCCATTTCCGCCACACCTCACGCTTGCACAAGCCAAGGCGTTCATGTCGTCGATCATCAAGGGGGACAAGGGAACCGGGCATGTGCTGGCCGACACCGCGCGGCAGTTGTTGCACGAGGTGATACCAGGCACGGGCAGAGACTGAAATGGCGGCTCGAGAATCGCCCGGGCGTCCGTGCACTTCTGCTACCATCTGGCCAATCTTAAACTTGTTTCACTTCAACGTGTAGAGATACGCCGCGGCATCACGTGCCTCCTGCTCGTTGAGGCCTTGGTTGGGCATGCCATTGCCGGGCAGCACCGTTTGCGGGGAGCGGAGCCAGTGGGTCATGGCTTCGGGAGAGTTGGTGAGCTTGCCCGCGATCTGGACTCGCACGGCTACGCTTTTCAGCGACGGGCCTACCTGACCGTTCGCAGCGATTATGCCCGGAATTACATGACAACTGCCGCAGCCATATGCGCCGATCACGAGCTTTCCTCGTTCAACCCCGCCCCTGGTTAGCTGTTCGGCCGTGGTTTGCGCCTCAGCCTTGGCTTGCCAGCGCATAACGGCAAAGGAAACAGGGGCCGCACCCGCGCCGATGACCAGCAAGCCAGCAACGAACCGGACGCTAGCTGACATTAGCTGCCTCCCGGTTAGCTGGCACACTTGCCAGAACGCCTTTCACTACCACCAAGGCCGCCAGGGCATGAACAAGGCCACCGGGTATCCACATCAACAGTCCCGCCAACTGTTGGTCTTCGGCTGGCGTCAGGCCGAACGGCGCCATGCCGAGCGCAGCATAGCCCCGATACCAGGGGCTCTCGGAGAAGGCCATCAATGCACCCAAGGCGCCCGAGACGACCGAGGTCGCGAACAGACATAGCGCAGCAAGGGCACGTCGCGATTGAGAGGAAGCCCGGCTGCCTTGTCGTCCCAGCATTGCCGTCCAGAACAGCAGCGCACTGACGATGAATGACAGGTGCTGGGCCGCATGCCAGCCCTCACTAGCGAGTGCCCGATCGAACAGTATCGGCATGTGCCACAACCACAAGGCGGCCGCCTGCAGCAGTGTTGCCGTAACTGGCTCGGTAGCCCACCGCCACACGCTCCGGACAGATGCACGTGCTGTGGTGCGGCCGAGGAACGACCGGGCCCTTGCCGGGAATGCCCAGAGCATTACGGCAAGCGGCTCGGCCAGCACCAGCAGCGGTGCTGCGATCAGCATGAGCAACTCGTGTTCCGCCATATGGGCGGTAAAGGATTGCTCACCTGCCTCGTGCAGCGGTGAGACGAGAGCACCTGCCAGAACCAACCAGCCGCACCCGAACAAAAAGCCGCGGCGATGAAGTGCTTTGGCACCGCCCGTAGACCGGGAACGGAGTCTAATCCACCCGATGGCGAACATCAGAACCGCAACCAGCAGAGGCACGGTAATCCACGGATCCCAAGTCCAGCCCGGTGTCTTCTCGGCATGACCATGGCCGCCATGCGCCAATGCGTGTGTCGCGGGCGCAAACACGCAGACGAGTCCCAAGACGAAGCGCCGGTTCATCGCGTACACGCGGGAATGATCAAGATTGCGAGCGTTTGAAACCCGATTGCCAGTGCGAATATGCCGGCAGCAAACGTCGCGACCCGAGCCAGCCAACGCCTTACGGGCGGCCTTTGCGTTGCCTGCCGCGCCAGGGGCCACGCAAGGATTGCCGCCAACAGGCATTCGAGCAGACTGACGCCGCCCCAGACCGGACCCAGCCATGTGCCGACGGTCGTGCATGACGCCCGCAGACCACTCGCCGCACCGTATTCATACGTAACCCAAGCGAAGGGCGGAAGAAAAAGCGCTACCCACGGCACTACCCGTTCCTGTCGACTGAGCTGGCGAGCATGCATCGTCATGCCAACCGCGGCAGCCAGTAGATCAGGCCGTAGATAGGCAGCCAGGCGAGCACCACGAAGTTCCAGTAATTGGCGTTATCCTCAACGTCGGCGAACTGGTCTGGACCGACTTCATGAGTGTAGAGCCATGCCGCCTGCACCGCGGTTTCACCGAGGTCGGTTACGACGTGGCTAGTGTGAAGCACCATCAGCAGCCACACGACTGAACCGTACGCGTCCCCGTTCCAGCGAACGCCGAGATGCTGAAACTCGAACCAACGCGCTGTAATCAGAGCGAACCCGATCAGGGTCATCGTCAGAACGCCGATGCGCACCCGCCCTTCCCGCTTCTGGCGAGCCTGGCGCCGGACCCAAAGGTTGGGAATGATGCTCAGCACGAGCCCCCCGGTGAAGATGCCGCTCCACGTCAGTGCGGGCAACGCGTCGCCGTTCAGCGGCCAGGCCGGACTTTGACTTTGAAGGTACAGATATGCACCGATTGCGAGCAGGAAACCGGTGCCCTCAATCAGCATGAAGCCGACATTGCCCCACCAGACGACGTGGGCCGCACCATCGGCATGCTCCGGCAGATAGGCAAGGTCGCCGACCGGACGCGCAGGGAGGTCAGGCGTCATCTCGCACGCGTCCTCAGCGGCCCGGTACGCGCGCGAGGCCGCTGCGGCCAAAACCAGCCGGTGAGCGCGGCTCCTATGGGAACAGCGCCCCAGGCGACTGCCCAAGGCGTGAATATGCTGGCCACGAACATGATCGTGGTGGCAACGGCTGCAACAAGCGGCCAGATCGAAGGCTGAGCACCTTTGTGCCGGTATAGCGGCACGCCATCGATCGCAGAGGTCACGACGACTTCGCGGCGATCCACACCTGCGCCGGTCATAACGGGCAAGCCGTCCTTGGCCGTCCAGAGTGGAGCAATGCTTTCGACGACGGGCGTATATTCAAAATTGTATGTTGGGGGCGGTGACAGGGCTGCCCACTCGAGGCTTGGTCCATCCCATGGGTTCGCACCTGCAAGCGTACCGTGCTTACGGCTGATCCAGGCATTGCCGACAAGCACCAGCCCGCCGAGGATCGATGCCGCTGATCCGATCGTAGCAACGAGATTAAGCGGCCCCCACCCCATGCCGGCTGAGTAGGTGTAGATACGCCGTGGCATCCCCTCCAATCCCAGGATATGCATCGGGAAGAAGCCAAGATTGAACCCGCCGAAGACGAGTGCGAACGCGACTATGCCCCAGCGCTCTGACATCATTCGCCCGGTTGCCTTGGGATACCAGTAGCAAAGCGCGCCGATCAGCGGAAACATGGCGCCGCCTACCAGGACGTAATGGAAATGTGCGACGATGAAGTAGGTGTCGGTCAGCTGCAGGTCGAGCGGCGCCGACGCGGTCATGATGCCGGACAGCCCGCCAACTACGAACGTCAGGATGAAACCGATCACCCACAGCAGCGGCGTGGCGAAGCGAGGACGGCCACTCCACAGCGTTGCGATCCAGCAGAAGATTTGCAAGCCAGCCGGCAGCGCGATCGCCATGCTGGCAGCGGTGTAGAAGGCGTTGCCGAGCCGCGGCAAGCCGACCGCGAACATGTGATGCACCCACAAGCCGAAGGCGAGCACACCGATGCTCAGGACAGAAAGTACCAATGCCGTATGTCCAAAGATTGTGCGGCGCGAGAAGGTCTCGACAATGGCGGTGACGAAGCCGATCGCCGGCACGAAGATGATGTACACCTCCGGGTGCCCAAAAAACCAGAACAGGTGCTGGAAGAGCAGCGCGTCGCCTCCGCCAGCGGGTGCGAAGAAGTGCGTGGAGACAAGCCGGTCGGAGATCAGCATGCTTGTCACCAGCATCACCGCCGGCAGTGCAAAGATGGTCATCAGACTGGCAACAAGCATCGCCCATAGGAACATCGGCATGCGCGCCAATGTCATGCCGGGGGGACGAAGCTTGATGATGGTGGCGACAATGTTGACCGAGGCGGCGAGCGCGGCGACCTCAGTGAAGGTAATCATCTGGGCCCAGATGTCGGCACGGTGCCCGGGTGAGTAGCCAGGTCCGGACAGCGGCGGGTATTCAAACCAGCCTAGATCAGGCGTGATGCCGAGCGCGTGCGGTACCCAAAGCATCATCACTCCGCCGAGATACATCCAGTAGCTGAATGCGGCGAGCCGCGGATAGGCCATCCCGCGCTGGCCGAGCATCAGTGGCACCAGCCAGATCGCCATCGCCTCCATGACCGGTACCGAAACCAGAAACAACATGGTCGACCCGTGTAGGGAGAAGGTCTCGTTGTACATTTGCGGCCCGAGGATCTTCAGGTCGGGAAAGGCGAGTTGCAGGCGCATGTGAAGCCCAAGCATGCCCGCCAGGAACATCAACGCGATTACCGTCACGATGTAGCGCGCGGCGATCCGCTTGTGATCGACGGTCGTCAGGAAACCCCAAACCCCCTTTGGATCGGCCCAGGTCTTTTCCAGCCGGGCACGTCGATCGGCCGCGTCTTCGGGCATGGGCAACGCAATCACTTCAGGGACTCCAGATAAGCCGCAACGGCATCGGCGTCCGCACCGTCGAGCGGTACCGTCGGCATGGTGGTACCGGGCTTCAGCGCTCTGGGATTGGCTATCCAGCCCTGCAGCGCGCCGCGGCTCATCGTGAGCGTGCCCGCCGCAATTGAACGTCGGCTACCGACATGGGTAAGATCCGGCCCCGGCCGTCCTGTCGCGGCCGTTCCTCGCACGGCGTGGCACATAGCGCACGCACCCTGCGCCACGATTGCTGCTCCACGCACCAGCACGGGATTTTCCGGAGGCGTCGCTGGGCGTGCCTGCACGCTGAGCCAGCGCGCGAACTCGGCCGGGCTCTCAATCTTTACGTCGAATGCCATGTGCGCATGCTGTGCGCCGCAGAACTCGGCACATTGACCACGGAACCAGCCGATCCGGTGTGGAGTGAGGTCTATGCTGTTGGCGCGGCCGGGGATCACATCAAGCTTGCCCGCAACATTGGGCACCCAAAAACTGTGGATTACATCGGACGACCCGAGCTCGATCCGTGCGGTACGACCGGCGGGCAGATGCAGTTCATTTGCGGTCTCGATCCAGCGGCCGGTCGCGGCGTCCTGATATGCGATCCGCCACCACCATTGATGACCAGTGACCCGCACACGCAGTACCTCCTCGCCTCGCAAGGAGCCCAAATGGCGATCCACTAGGAAGCTCGCGCTTGCAAGAACGGTGAGACCAATAACGATCAACGCCCCCCAGGCGAGCATCGAGCGGTTCAGACCGCGATCGGCCGGATCGACCGTCGGTGCGTCGTCGCCACCTGTATGCCGCATAACCCGAACAATGCTCCAGCCAAGAAACACCAGAACCAGCGCGTACATGATCCCGCAAACCCAGGTCATGAGCTGAAGCAGCGAGAACAGGCTCCCCGCCTGCGCTCCCGCTGGCGCCAGCGGCGATTGCAGCCCCGTACATCCGCTCAGGATCCCGGCAAGCAGGCCGATGCCGATGAAGCGAGCACAGATCATCGCCGCGGACCGCTCCATGATGCCGCCTGTGGCTCCCCGCGCTGGTCCGTATCCTGACGCCGACGTCGCTCGGGCGCCAATGTGCTCAACTGCCTTACATAGGCAGTCAGCTGCCAGAGTTGCTCGGCCGGAATGCGCTCGGCGTAACGGTACCGCCCGTGGCGTGCGCCGATCGAGGCATAAACGGCATCAACACTGCCGCCATGCTGCCATCTTCCATCCGCCAAATCACGTACGCCATCTGCATTTTGTTGATGACACGAGCCGCAGCCATACCAAGTAAAGTAGCGTCCACCCTGCGAAACCTGGAACACATTGCCCTCAAATCGGCCAGTGCGCGGGTCATTGGCCCCGGTCGGCACACTCTGCGGCTGATCAGGATCGAGAGTACGGACCTCCTTACTGCAGGCACTTGCGAGAAGCGCTAGCAGCACCAGGCGGGCACGACCGGATTTTCGGCTCATCGAGCAGGTGAGGAGCGGGCGACGGGCCTCATCAGGCAACAATGCGTACCGGTACCGCCTTTGCTGCAGGCGTTTTGGATTCCTCATCATGCCACCAGAGCGGCATCAAAGGATTCATTTCCGGATAATAGGATCCAAGACAACCGTCGGGCAGCAGAAACGGCGTGACGGTTAGCCCCCCGACTTCGCGGTGAACGCCGTCACCGGCATCTGACACGAGTCCTACGATCTGACCTTCCTCCAAGCCTGCGCGCGCCATGTCGTCCCGGTTTATCAGCAGCACGTCCCGAGTTCCCTCGATGCCGCGAAGCCGGTCCGAATAGCCGTAAATGGTAGTGTTGAACTGGTCATTGGAGCGCATCGTGATGAGCCGGTATCGGCCGGGGGCATCGGTCGTGCCCCACGCAGTCATGGTTTTGGGTACCGTGAACTGCGCCTTTTTGCTTTCCGTCTTCCAGATCCGCTCCCGCGCCGCGTTACCACGATAGAAGCCTCCGGGGGTAAAAACACGCTCGTTGAAGTCGGCGAACTCATCGGGGTAGGTTGCCTGGATCAGATCGCGGATAGTGTCGTAATTGCCGGTCCACTCGTCCCATTTTACCTTGGGATTGGCTGGCAGCGTCGCCTTGGCGATGCCGGCGACGATGGCGACTTCGGACAGCAGGTTTGGGCTAGCTGGGGTGTTCTTGCCGAACGAGCCGTGGATGCAGGACAGTGAGTCCTCCATCGTAACCTTCTGTGGACCGCTCTCCTGCATGTCCTCCTCCGAGCGGCCAAGACACGGCAGCAGGTAGGCGATCTCGCCAATGATGAGGTGGCTTCGATTTAGCTTGGTGGCGATCTGGACGGTCAGACGCATGCGCGTCCATGCCGCCTCCATTTTCTCGCGCTCAGGAATAGCGCGAACGAAGTTCCCTCCCAATCCGATGAATGCCTTGACCTCGCCGGTCAGGATCTTCTCGCATGCCTCAACGGTATTCAGGCCCTTGTGGCGTGGCGGCTCGAACCCGAACTGTTCCGCGATCGTGTCGAGTGGCACCAGTTCCGGCTTTTCCGAAATGCCTACGGTTCGCTGACCCTGTACGTTTGAATGACCGCGCACCGGCGAAACGCCGGTACCTTCGCGGCCAATATTGCCTTTCATGAGAGCCATGTTGACGACCATAGCCAGGTTCTCGAACCCGTGGACATGCTGGGTCAGCCCCATGCCGTACATGAAAATGGTACGGTGCGCGGCGATGTAAACGTCGGCTGCTTCCTCCAGATCAGCACGGGCGAGGCCGGACTCTCGCTCGATCTCTTCCCAACTCGTCGCCTCGATCTTGGCCTTGGCTTCGGTCCAGCCTACCGTATGTTGATCGATGAAATCGACGTCGAGAATGTGTTGTTTTTCTTCCGCCCACTTTTTGTCTTCGGCCGCGAGGACATTTTTCAGCATGCCCATGATGGCTGCAATGTCGCCGCCTGCCTTGACCTGCAGGTAGAGCGTTGAGATCTGCGTTTCCTTGCCAGTCAGCATCTCCAACGGACTTTGCGGATTTTTGAATGTCTCCAGCCCCTTCTCCCGGACGGGGTTGAAGGTGACGATCTTGCAGCCGCGCTTTACAGCTTCCTGTAGCGGATGAAGCAAGCGGGGCGAATTCGAGCCGGTGTTCTGTCCAAAAAAGAAGATCGCGTCGCACAGATTGAAGTCGTTCAGCACCGAGGTGCCGACTGGCGAGCCGATCACTTTCTTCAGGCCCACACTCGTCGTCTCGTGACACATGTTCGAGCTGTCGGGCAGATTGTTGTGCCCGTAGAGTCTTGCGAACAGGGCATAGAGGTAGCTCGTTTCCAGGCTGGCGCGGCCCGAGGCGTAGAAGACGGTTGAACCGGGATCGAGCAGCTTCAGCTCGGTGCCAATGGCCCGGAACGCTTCGTCCCACGAGCATGGCACGTATTTGTCGCTTGTCGGCTCATACCGCATCGGATGCGTAAGCCGCCCCTGCTGCTCAAGATCATGATCTTTCCAGCTTTTGAGCTCGGATACAGTGTGTTCGGCGAAAAACTCAGGTGTGCAACGACGCGTGGTCAGCTCCCACAACGTGGCTTTCGCACCGTTCTCGCAGAATTCAGCGGCGTGGGGATGCGCAGGCTTGCCCCAGGCGCACGACACGCACATGAAACCGCCAACTTTGTTCTGACGTCGAAGCGTGTCGAGCACAGCTGGGGTGGGCAACTCCATTCCGGCAATGCGGGCCATGCCTCTAAGCGAACCCCACCCGCCTGAAGCGCCGGCGTAGTGCACCGTGTCGTCTTCCTTGGCCATGCTTACGCTCCCAAAAGAGCGAACCTATTATTCCGGAAAGGGGTCGTCACTAATGTCTGTTAATACCGCGTCCGATCGTCCGCCCCTTTTCGGGGCCGGACTCTAGCTTCGGCTAAAGGAAAAAAAGGGGGTCGCGTCAGCACCCGTTTACAGACCACCCTTCGAGACCAGCTAGCGGTAAACGCGACCCAAGGTACCTCAACCGAGTGACCTACAAAAGTTCAAAAAGCTGCCCCCCCCACTGCGGGGTAAGGTCCTCGTTTCTATAGTATTTGAGATGTGTTGCTGCAGATAAAGGCGGCTCAACCGAACGGCCCGATAAGTCGGCGATATTCGGCCTCGGGTTTGCCATAGGTACCATCGGCAAAGGCGATGAGCGCCTCGCGCTCGATGATCGTGATATGGCCCCGCCGCGTCCGAATGAACCCGTAGCTCTCGATCATATTCAGTGCGGTGGTCACGCTAGGACGCTGTACCGCCAGCATAATTGAGAGGAACTCATGGGTCAGAGCTATATCGTCGCCGGTCACACGGTCGTGACACATCAACAGCCAGCGCGCGAGACGTCCCTCAATGTCCTGATTGGCGTTGGAAAGGATGGTGGCGCTGGTTTGGGAGATGAAAACGTAGACGTAGCGCAGAAGCGTCTCGCGTAGCGATTCCGATTGCCGACAGGCGCTCCGTAACGCGTCAACGGGAATACGATAGCCTTCTCCTGCGACCTGCATAAATGTCGTTTGCGCACATTGGTCGACGCCGAGCAGGCAGGCATAGCCGGAGAAGCCTTCACGTCCGAATAGACCTGTTTCGACTGGTCTACTATCAGCAGTACTGACAACAATCGATCCTATGCCACTGTTGAGGAAATGCGCGTGGCTAAACGGCACATCCGCCTCGATCAACATGGTGCCCTTCGGCAGATCCACGGGTTCAAGATGCGGTGCGATGGCCTCGTAGCCGGCTGCGTCGACAACCGAGAGCAGGCAATTGCGAACGAAAGACTGGGTCGGATGCGCCATGCGCCCTCGTCGGTTCGAAGGGCGAGAGCAGCGAGCTTTCAGCCATCTACGCCCGGGGACGTCCGTAGATGATCTACCTCCGTAACGAATGTTGGCTCCCCCGTCAGCAACCAACTCGCTTTGTCATCTATCAGACCAAACTCCTCACAACGCTTGGCTACACAGTTAACATATGTATCCATCCTGAATATTGGCAGGAGATTCGTTGTGCTGGAAGAAGAATACAGCCATCTGGCGGGTCGCCTGGTGATCGAACAAAATCGTGCCCGTACTGCACTGTGCTGCACTGCTGCTGCCGCACATCAAGGAATGGCGGACGCTTACCGCGCTCGCCTACGTCTTTTGATATTATCTCCGGCAAGCTACAGGGCCGAGACGTCTTTGGCGTTTCGCCAGGAATGGCTGATCGCAGAGCCCACAATAGCCAAATCCAGTATAAACCCGGCCATGCGTGTCGCACCTTGCGAACAGGGTGATTGGGTATGACCGTGCTCGCTGCGCCTCACGCCAAACGCAGCGATTGCCGCGAGTACGAGCCGTCACGGCATCTTCGCCGCACCGAGTTGTGGCGTTCGCCATTCCTGACAAAAGATGAGCAGCGTGCGATTGAGCAAGCGGTGAGTTGGTCCAAAAGCTTCGATGGTCACAAGGATTTGGTCTGCGAGGGCGGGAAGACGGACAATTTGCTACTCGTCACCAGTGGCTGGGCCTACCGCTATACCTGTGTTCCCGACGGCGGGCGGCAGCTGACTGCGCTTTTGGTGCCTGGCGATATTGCCAATCTCGATGCACTTCTTTTCGAGCGCGTCGCGTATAACGTCCGCACGCTTACCGACGTTACCGTCGTCGCCTTACCGCGCAGGCAGGCTCTTGCTCTGGTGAAGGACTATCCAGGCATAGCACGTAGCTTCACAGGGCTCGCAATGATCGAAAACGCGATCGCCAGTAAGTGGATGCTATCGCTTGGACGCCGATCGGCACATGCACGTATAGCCCATCTGCTTTGCGAGATCGCTATCCGCCTCGGGGTCGAGGACGGTAACGACATTACCTTCCCCTTCCCTATGCGCCAGGAGCAGATCGGCGATCTGCTTGGCCTGACAAACATCCACGTCAACCGGATGATCCGGCAACTGCGCAGCGATGGTTTGGTCCAAATCTGTGATCGGGTGCTGACGATCCCTGATGTTGCTGCGTTGCGTCACGCGGCCGGCTTCGATCCGGCCTACCTGCACATGAACAGGCATATCAATGCCGCAGCGCGCCCGATGAGAGAAATTGCATGACGCAAAGCAGCCCGCGCCCGGCTGGCTTGTCGAACCTGGCTCGCAGAACGCCGCGTCACAGTCAGGACAACGACCTCCTGCTCCGCGAAACCAATCACCGGTGTAGCAACGACCTGCAACTCGTCGTCAGCCTCCTTGCACTGCAAAGCCAACGCGCGACGAACCCGGAGGCGCGTCAAGCACTCACTGATGCCATGGAGCGGGCTTCGATCCTCGCCCGCGCGCGCAGCACGATGCACGCCGATCAACGTACCTCGATCGAGGCTGCACTGCGCCAGGTGTGTGAAGCTCTGCATGCACAGGCAGAACCAAGGTCCATCCTTGTGTCGCTGAAGGTGACGGATGACGTCGATGGTCTGACGCCAAACGAGGTCACGACGATCGCCCTGGTTGCCAACGAACTGGCTACGAATGCGATCAAGCACGCCTATAAGGACGGAAAGTCCGGGCATATCCGCGTTACCCTTGGCCGAACACCTTCTGGCGACGTTTCCGTCGTCATCGATGATGATGGTTTGCCGTTCCCCGAACTAATTCGTCCCAATCCCAGTGGGCTGGGCCTGGGCCTTGCCAAGCGCTTGACGGCATCGATTGGAGGGATTTTTATTTCCCCTAAACCACAGTCCAAGGCATTCGAGCTTCGCCTTCCTGAGAAGCTGCGAATTGCCGAGACAGCGTGAAACCCATGATCGGCGAGTACAAGCCTCTTGCGGCGTGGTCCTGTTGCATCGGCTTGCGGGAGTAGGTGACGTTGACGAACATTCCATCTGACAAAGCGCAAACGATAACGGGCGAGATCGACAAACTCATTGTTCTTGCGGACACTTATGCCGATTTCGTTCTTGGCGCGCTGCTGTGTACCGTGCGTGACCATCTGCGACCAATCGAGGGTCAGGAAACTACTATTAAGACCTGACTTGCAGCAATCGCGGATCGCGTACATGTTGCCTGTCAAAGAGGCGAGCGTAAGAGGCGGCGGTGATCGATAATGACGAAGTTGCCAATCTGGCTGCTTTGATGTTGGCCTTCAGGCGTACCCGAACCGAGGAACTACCGCCGTCGTTGTTTGGTGAACCCAGCTGGGACTTCCTACTCGAACTGTTCATAGCCGATGCCCGCGGTGTTCGTATGACCGGGCGGCAAATTAGCGAACGTTTCGATGTTTCTGAAGGCGTGGCGTCTCGTTGGCTCAAGCACCTGTCTGCCGAAGGCCTCGTCATTGGAGATGGCGACGGTGACCTCGACGACGAACTGACGCTATCGGGAACCGCCATGGCAAAAATGGAACGGCTCATGGAAAGAGCCAACGCTATGAAAACGGGTTAGTACTACCGTATCTGTTACGCCGCCATGCGGCGGATCGTGTCGATCACGCGATCTTGCCGATAGGGCTTGGAAAAGAAGACCGCACGTTGAGGAAGCGGGCTTTCGACGGGCCAAGGCTTCCCGGACGTGATGATGATCTCGATAGGGGGCCAGCGATCGCGAATACACGCGCCTAGCCTGATGCCGTTGATACCGCCTGGCATATCAATATCTGTGAAAACGATCCTGACGTCCGATCGCGCTTCCAGCACGGCAATCGCTGCAGCCGAGTTCGCAACGTCGATAACCTCGAACCCAGCATCTTCGATCATGTCGGTGGCAAAAAGGCGCAGAAGGGGTTCGTCTTCTACGACCAGCACGATGGGCTTATGAATATGCAATGTTCCGCTCAGGCCTCGGCCAGATGTTGCACCGAGGCGCGCAGGTCCGCCTCAAAACCAGTAGGTTCGTAACGGAGATCCACCCCGCCTGTTCCGACCAGGCCTAGCCGCACAAGCTTGGAGCCAAAGCCGCGTCGGGTAGGAGCGACAACCGGCGGGCCGCCCTGCTCCCGCCAGCGTACCGTCAGTATCTGATCTTTGTCGTCATCGGCGATCGACCAATTCACGTCGACACGTCCGCCCTCACGACAAAGAGCGCCATATTTGCAGGCGTTGGTCATCAGTTCGTGCATGACGAGTGAGAACGACAGGGCAGCGCGAGGTCCAAGCGTTACCGAGGGGCCGGTCAGGTGAACGCTGTCGCTAAAGCCAACCGTCTCGATCACGGCCTCAGCAACGGTGCGGAGATCCGCGTCCGTCCAGCTCTTCTGAACCAGGACGTCGTGTGCCGCGCTAAGCGCGACCAGGCGCTGCTCGAAGCTTTCGACAGGCCCTCGTTCGGTAATGTCACGAAGCGTCTGACTGGCAATCGCCTGGACCATCGACAGCATATTCTTGAGGCGGTGCGATATTTCGCCGTTGAGGAGTTCCTGCTGCTGGTCGGAGCGAACACGCGACACCCCCGCCTCAAGGCGGTCAGCGACGCTGCGCAGGAAGCTCAATTCCTCGGGAAGCCATATACGCCGCTTTGCAGCGTTGACGATCAACACCGCCACAGTCCGCCCGTTCTGACGTACCGGCATGTTGACCAGTGCCTCGATCCCGACGTCGCGCATCGCTGCGGGGTTGTCGGCGGTGCGGGTGTCCGTCTCCACATCTTCGATCACGAGAGGGTCGCCACTCGCCAGATGATCCCGGATCGCGCCGTAATCTTCGAACCGGTGCCTGCCGGCGATGCTTGCAACGCCGGGTGCCGTCCAATCCTGCTCGATCATGACGTGTCGAACGTCGGCATCGACCAGCCCAAATGCCGTGCGGTCGACATCGAGAACCCGGCCAACGATCGCCGACGCCTCGGCCGTCATCGTGCTGACATCCGCGCTGGCGCGTATGCCCTCACCGATCTGCACAAGTGCTGTTTGCAATTCGGCAAGGCGGTCGCTGGCGCGTGCGATCCGACGAAGCTCGAGGTGATCACCTGCCTGACGAGCGAGCGCAGACAACAGAGTCTTTTGCGTTTCGCTTAAACCTTCCGGTCGAGGTTCCGTGTCGATCACGCAGAGCCGCCCGACGACATCTCCCGAGCGTAGCTTCAAAGGTGCGCCGGCATAGTAGCGCAACGCCCGTTCCCCGGTGACGAGGGGGTTTGCCTTTGTGCGGTCGTCCTGACTGAGATCGACGATCTCGAGCATATCGCCATCGTCGATGTCGATGCGACAGACGGACTGATCGATCGGCGTTTCGGTGACGTCGAGGCCAACCCGCGCCTTGAACCACTGACGGTCGGTATCCAGTAGCGTGATCATGGCTATGGGGGCGCCGCAAGTCTGTGAGGCGATGAAGACAATATCCTCGAACGCCTGTTCTTCCGGCGTATCGAGCACCACAAGCCGTGCCACGGCCCGCGCTCGTTGTGCGTCCTGTTCGTTCCCCACCCGTGTATCTCACTTCCGTCTGTCCGCCCCCCAGGCGGTACTGGCGCTTGTTAGCCAACTTTCGTGCGTTCGTGTCAAGGATCAGATCGAGAGGGTTAAGCTGCGGCATAATGCCAAGTGGAGAGCTGGCTTTTAGACACGTAAATCCGGCTATCCCGACGGTAGTTATTGGTGTGCCCATCGTTAATGAAGAGGCAGGGATGTTGTGAGCCTGAGATAATTCAAGGGGCGAACTTGAAATAAAATACCTGCGCGATTAACTTTGGTAGACCTATAGAAGTCGAGATATTTTATGAACGATGAAATCAATGCGGTTGAATTGGCTGCCGAACTGACTGCCGCTTGGTTGGCTAATCCCAATACCCGGACAAATGCCGATGACGTACCGGCATTCCTGCTTTCCATGCACGCCGCAGTTGCACAGCTTTCCGGGGCAGTAGCGCCAGTAGCGGCAGAAGAGCCTGCACAGACGTACGAGCCTGCCGTCACATCGCGTAAGTCTCTGGCATCACCTGATCACATCATTTCGATGATCGACGGCAAGCCTTACAAGACCTTGCGTCGTCATCTGGCAACCAATGGTCTCACGCCCGAGGAATACCGCACGCGGTATAATCTGAAGTCGGATTATCCGATGGTCGCCCCGACATACTCGGAAGCGCGTCGCACCATGGCTAAGTCGATAGGTCTAGGCCGGAAGCCTGCGCAGCCAGAGCAGGTCGCTGAAAATGCTACGAATGAGGCTCCCAAAGCGCCTCGTAAGCCCCGCGCCGCCAAGGTCACCGAGGAAGCGTAATGCTGATGCTGATGCTGATGCTGATGCTGATGCTGATGCGGGGGAGCATGGCTTCCCCGCGTCTGTCCAGCGGGGCATGTGCTGTAAGACGACCAGGCCGGAAGGTTTATCGGCCCTGTAAGCGGTCACGCAGGTCGCGGGGCAGTGCTTCGTCCATCTCGACCGTATCCAATACCGTGCCTTCATCATCACTGATTACAAAACGGCGGGTTCCAATGTCCTGCTGCCGCAGGATTGCTGCCGCCCAGAATTGTCGAGCCGCAGCGAGGGCTTCCTCGTGGGCAGCAGCCAGATCGGGGAGCTCGCTACCCTCTTCATCCTCGATCCGCTGCGTTCCGTCATCGATGTGAAGGAAAAAACGGGGCATGCTCTCGGTATCCGTAGTCGAAGTAGTGGGGGGCTGATGGTTCAGCGTAGCTGACCAATCAAGCGCTGATATTCCGCTTCGGGAACACCGTACGCGGAACCTGCAAATTCCTCCAGCGCCTCACGCCGACGGATAGTTACCTGACCTCGCGTTGCCTTGATAAAGCCAAGGCCTTCGAGCGAATGCAGGGCAATGGTAACGCTTGGCCGGCGAACCCCGAGCATCAGCGCGAGGAAATCATGGGTCAGTGCGATTTCGTCCTCATCCTGTCGGTCGT
>Ga0265797_10006156_pt1 | contig 17108 bp, 16 predicted proteins | sample P2T30metagenome_FD_192433 | JGI IMG/M metagenome (GOLD analysis project Ga0265797, IMG submission 192433) | Plant litter microbial communities from East Loma Ridge, Irvine, California - P2 T30 | ecosystem: Environmental > Terrestrial > Plant litter > Unclassified | place: USA: California...
ATCAAAGAAGGGCCCACCGCTCAAAAAAGACCCTGCCTCGGCCGCCAATCTTGATTAGTGCCGAAGCATCGGGCGCGCATCTCAACATGCGAACGCCAGCACACTACTCCCGCCGGGCTTGGAGAGCTGACAAGGCCGCTAGGTGACTGCCTGGGCCGTTGCAGCGCCGTCATAAGTTTTGATGCGAGCTGCGTGCTGACTGCACATAAATGATACGGAGACGCTAGCGCAAGACATTCCGCAGCTGATCGGGCCGCCATACCTCCACAAGATGGTGCAAGCATACGGCAGGGATGAACATCGCGGACTTTCTTTCCTGTCTTCGTTGTCTGCTTCTTGAATCCGGGCTTGTTTCGCGATGATCTGCTCGCGATTACTTTAATTCGTGTTTGGGCTCGGTGTGTGACGCCGTCGCTTTGCCGGTGGCTGCTTTGGCTGTCTGAGCTGCTAGGTCTCGATTCTCGTCCACGGTACGGGCACACCAGACTCAGTTCCATCGTGTGTCGAATTATGGTCTGAATGTTGCGCATCTCTACACTGTCCCGACGCGCCTTTGCTGCAGTACGAGCAGAACGCTGCATACCTCCTCATGCACGAGCTGAACGTGTCCCGCTATCCCCTTCGAACCTGATTACGTAGGCAGGGCAGTGGCCGTCGCAAGGCAGTGGCCATCCTCGCGCCCTCATCATCCCCACCATCGCGTTCTCATTCCAACCCGACAGCGCGACAACACGACAGCGAATGGCCGCCCAGCGACTGTTCATCACTGCATGGAGAGGCGCGCGGATGTCCGACGTCGCTGAACGGTACGTGAACGAGGAGCTGAATGACTGAGTTGCACGCAACTTCCCAATGTAGCCCGCTGCTGCTCCCAACAGTCACACTCCTCCTATGAGATGCCAGACTCGCGTCGGGAGTATATTGCTCGGGCGCCCGTCTCTCCATAGATGATACCCCGTTTCGGCCCCCCGCCACCAACGCATGCATCGTGAGGCTGAACCATGCTTACCCGAGTCCGCCTTGGTGCTGCCGGCTTCGAATGCGAGGATGGCTGATGCTATAATCTCGATGCTTGTCTGCATCATCTCGCAACATTCACACACAGCTTCGTCCCTGGCCTCGTGCGGTTCGCAGTTATCGTTTCCGTTGCCGCATCATGACAACTAAGATTGTGCAACCAAGCACGTCTACTGATCTCGGTCGACTATGGAGAGGCGCCATACGAGACTACAAGGAACGCACTGGCGAGGATCTTTCAACAATGGGTGTGAGAAATGTTGGCGACGTGATGCGACAAACGAATGCCGTCATGGACGAGTTCAAGGGGTTTCGTGATGACGGTAGCAAGAAGGCAAACTTTCGATCGGCTATGGGGCATCACCTTGGCGACCTCCAGACGTGCATTAACGGCTTTGCAGCAGTTGGGGCCTGTGTCAGCGCGTTCCCGCCAGCGATGCCCGTGGGCCTTGTCTTCACTGCCGCAAGTTGCCTGATCTCAGTGAGTAGTCAGGATCCTTCGATCATCCGGCACTAAAGATGGACAGGCGTTTGCAGGTGTCCGCGCAGACTACGACCGTGTCGAAGAGTTCTTCGCATACTCAGCCCGTTTCTTTCAACGACTGTCTATCCTCGAGGATAAAGTACAGTCCGGTCCGCTTGCTATTGCTGTTGAGAGAGTCTTCTCCATGCAGCTTTCAGTATGTGGCAGAGCACGACAATTGATAAAGGAGAAACGATTCAGTAAGACAACGGCTGTGGTGTCAAGGAGATGCTAACGTATGGCAGAGCATTGGCTCAAAACCTTGTGGAACGAGGTAGATGAAGAGCTCATAGCAGCATATGCTGGGATGCAGGCCTCAATACAGGAACTCAATGAAACGATTACTTACGAAATCTATGGCGCTCTCGTGGCTGTTGAAACTGGTGTGGTTGCCAACAATTCTAAATTGGACGAGCTTGATGAGAAACTACAATCCTACCGATCTAGCCTCGACAAAGGTATCCAGGAAGTCTACGCAAGCACAATCAGTCTGCATCTTATCATCACCGAGGGAATTGTCACCCTACGGAATGAGCGGCTGGAAGATCGTGCTCTGCTACTGCAAATCATCAAAAACCAGGACAAGACGACCAGAGCACCGGAGATGGAGGAGAAGAAGAAGCTCGCTCAAAAGCCGAAGGGTGACATCGGAGACCGGAAGTTCCAAGCATTACGAGAACTCAAGAAGTTCTTCGCCGACAAGTACAATGTCTTTCCTTCGTGGCAAGATGCCCATCAAGAGAACCTGCTCCAAGACAAAGAACTGCTCGAGTCGAAGGTGAACAAAACAGCTGGATGGCTCTGTGAACACGAGAAGTTCAAGGACTGGGCACATGGGAGAATACCTCTCCTCTGGCTACGAGGTGCAGAGGGGATCGGGAAATCATTCCTAGCCTACTCGACCGTTCAACAGCTGCGACTACACCAAAGTGATCACGACTGCTTGGCCTACTTCTATTTCAAGGAAGAGCATCCCTATCAACAGTCGATGCAGAACGCGTTCGCTTCTGCTGCGCTACAGATCGCCGGATCGAACAATAGATACGCCGAACAGGTGGCGGCTAAAATCAAGCAGGAACCCAGTGAGTGTGCAGATATGTCGACCTGGGAACGGTTCTTCCTCTCGATGTTTCCAAGCGATACTGGAACTGGTGGCCGCCTCTTCCTTGTCTTCGACGGCCTAGACGAGGCGCATGTGCAAGAGGGTGGAATCTTTACGCAGTTTCTATCGGATGTGAAGCAACGGAACACCAGCGTCTCAGTCTTTGCGACGAGCAGGCCTGAAGACAAGCCCACACTGCAAATTCTCCAGCCTTCGATCCTTGAGGTTACAAAACATGAGATCAAGCACGATTTGAAGATGTTGGTGAAGGACCGTCTCCGCACACTACCGCGCCTGCGCAAGTTCACTCTAACTACCAAAACAGCAATTCGTCGCGAGATAGTCAAGCACGCAGACAGTATGCTCTATGTTGAGCACATGCTCAGAAGATTCAACTACATCGGTCGAGAAAGAGCAGTCTCGCAAGCATTGAAGGACATGCCTCAAAATCTACACGGACTTTACGATCTTCTTCTAGAAGAGTGTCGACATGATCGATCGGAAGCGCAATACCAGGCAATGAAGAAGTTGTTCGCGTGGCTGGCATTTTCGAAGCGATCACTCAGCCTGGGTGAAGCCTCGAGCCTGTGTCAACTCGCTCTCTCGGATGACACATTCGACATCGAAGTAGAGATAATTGGCCGTTCTTCCCGTATTCTTGAGCTTACCCAAGCTCGGCAGCTCGAGGAGGATGCCAAAGACGATGACAAAGACGAGGACGAGGACGACGAGGTGAAAGATGATGGCATTCCAGAGCTCGGCTACGGAGACCCCCCTCTTTCCTTCCAGGACCGGTCACTCCGGCAATACTTCAAGAGCGTGAGCGTTGAAGACGATGGTGTAACAGAATTCCGGACGCCTGCCACTGCTGCACACCTGACCATCCTTCAGATGTGTGTAGAGGTCATGATGAAAGCCGCCCAGGAGCCCTTCGCAGCGGTAAGTTCCGGGCTGACTAACTACTCAATCAACTATTGGTATGAGCATCTCAAAGAGTTGGACGCAGAAACCGCGAGCCCCGAGGCTGTTCGCGATGTCGTGACACTATTGCACTACATCACGGACAACACACACAACGTCGCCAAGCTGTTCGAAAATCTGGCGCGACACACCGAAATTTATCCCGAGCGCGCCGAGGATACTTCTACTGCTTGGTACGACACTCTTTTCAGTTGGACAGCTAGGGTGTCGACATTACCAGATGGATCCTTGGATGAGAAAGTCAAACTTTGGACGCTCGCGGTCGATCGAGACAATGTCCTGCTTCCGCTCGCGCACGGCCATGTTCACAATTGGCTAGACGCGAGGGATACATGGTGGATACCTGAAAGGTTCAGATTCGCCAAGGCCGCGCTGTCTCGTGTAAGTTGATCCTCTTCTTCGATATCAATTCTGATGATGTGCAGTCAACCGCCTCTGAAGCCGACGATTCCAAGCATTTTGAGCCGCTCAGTTACATGAACTCTATTATCACGCGATATGACATCCCACCCGCGGACTACAAGACTCTTCGAGCGATTGGGGGCACTTTGTCCGACTTCGGAACAACAACTTACGACGATCGGAGGGAAGCTTTGCTTACGGAAGGTGCCGCGCATTTAAAGAGAGCAGTGGAGTGTATGAAAGGGGATGTCCTGGAAAACATCGCAACGATGCGCTTGCTAGCATCAGCATACCGGCGATGCGACCAGATGCCCGACGCAATCAAGTACTATGACGACGCCTACAACATGGTGCCGAATTACGATGAGATTGATTCTGCCGAAGAAGAGATTGAGAAGGCCAAGTCCATAAGTATCGAGATCATGACGGAGAAGGCTTCCGCCTATTCTGCTATGGGGCAAGTCGATGAAGCTTTGCACGCATACAATGAAGCACGGAGACTGCAGGGTGAGAAGCCACTAGCTGGCACTATCCTGGACGACATAACGCGACTGTTCCAGAACGACGACGAGACCGATAGGCGTAGGCTAATGGAAATCCTCAAGAGCTGGACTGAGAAGGAGCGTAACAGTTTCTTCACGTACAACTTCGAGGATTATGTGTTTGAGCGCACAGTGAAGCGCATGCAAAAGGCAGCATTGCTTTGTAACGAGACGGAACTACTCATTGGATGGCTAACGAGCTCAGCCAATATCCTTCCGCCAGAAAGCCTACATCTGTTCAACATTCGAGGTGCGATCGCAGACATCTATTACCCAATGTTGGGCGACATTGAAAACGGCAAGAGACTACGCCAGGAGCTCCTGGATCTGCCAACAAAGCCCAGCCTAGCGTATGAAGATTCTATGAATGAGGCGAGAACGCGTCACCGGATGGATCTTGCAGATATCCTGTTCTGTGAGTTCCAGATGACCGATGAACCAACAAAGAAAGAGGCGGTCATGGACACACTAAGGGATCTGCCGAGCGCCCACGATAACGACGACGACAGCAACAACGTTCGCGAATCTCATGTCGACATGCTCCGCGCAAACATGCTTCGTATCATGGGTCCTGCGAAAGAATACGAGAGGTATATGAAGGAGCTGTTCATTAAGTGTGTCGCCGGCCTTGAAGACAGCATTTCGTGGAACGACCAATCGAGTCTGCGACTACTGGCTAAAGTGTTGGCGTCTTTGGAAAGCCTGGAGGCTGACGCAAGGATTGCGATCAGCGCCCAGTTCTCGATCCTTGATCTTGCCATTTATGGAAGTAATCTCGAGCAGGAAGAATCCGAGACATCTTCCAACGAGAGCAACACCGAAGCTGGTGCAGAACAAGAATCAGTGAAGGACGAAAGCGAACCGCTTAACGAAAGCGACGTTATTCGAAACGATTCTCTAACAAATGGAGCACATGATGTTGAAGGCGAGGATCTTCCGGAAGACCCGATCGAGGAGAAGCAGGATCCTGGGGAGCTGGAAGAACCAGATGTGACTGCAAAGGAGTCCGACGCTGGAACAGAACCCGACAAGCTGGACGAAGACGTGTTCCTAGCTGGGGGCCTTGACTGCGATGGGCCTTGTGAAACCAGCATCTCATCGTGGACTCAGCCAATCTACTACTGCCTCATTTGTCCAAACTGCGATTTGTGCGAAGATTGCCACTCGAAGCGCGTCCAGCAAACGAAGGGACTCCAACCAACGGCGGACAAGACCGAAGAGCCGTGGCTCAGCTTTTGCGGCGCAAATCACCGCTACATCAAAGGACCGATGAAGGGTTGGAAAGGCATCAAGAATGGCGTTGTTCGGTATGGGGATACTGAGGTCACCGTGACGGAATGGCTCCGGGGTCTCAAGGAAGAGCGGTGGCCGAATGCTTGGAAGATATTCTGGACGAGGCAAGGAGGGTTGAAGGATATTGGGGTCGAAGATTGAGGTAGATGTATGACCGAGATCCATGTCGCACTCTATGAAAGAATCGCAATCCCCAACGTGGAAGGCATGTAATCTTCTTTTTGTTACTAGCATACACATCTCATGCGTTCAATACCTTCGCTCGATACTTGGTTTCACCCAATGCGGCCCCTCTGCACACGTCTTTCCAAAGTTCAGAGCGTCCATATTCGTCCTATCCCAGCCACTAACGTACTTCCTGTCCTCTGGGTCATGATGACCATCCGGCTGCTTCACACGACCAATGTACAACGCCTTGGCAAAGTAGCAATGTCTCCCATGCCAGGTGTACTGCATGCATTCGTCGTGTTCAGTGCACCCAACTCTGCAAGCGTCGAGGCTCGTATGGACTGTGGAGTTATCCGGGACCTGAAACCCCGCGTCGAAGGCTGCGTCCCAGTTCTCGCGCTGCGGATATTCGCCTTGCAAGGCGGAGAGCAGGGCGCGGTATAACAGGTTGCGATAGCGCATGGGAAGGTCACTCTTTGCTTTCCATTCGTTCTCCCATGACCAGAGCTCCTTGTAGAGAGCTGGGTCGGTTTTGTGTAGGCTGATGACGGGCTCGCACCAGTGGTCCTCACCGAAGGGAATGTTTTCGAGTCTATGGGGGCTGAACATGGGCCATAGACCACTGATATCGATCCCGGCTTTGTTGTGCAGCGCCCACCCTAGTATGCTGTCGCCACAACAATCGGCTCTGATGTCTTCTTTGTATTCTGTGGTGAGACGAGGACCCTTGAGACCGAAGGCGTTGCGGTGGCGATCAACGAGTCGATGCGCAGCGGTCCGGGAAAGAATGAAGCCGGCGCCTCCGTACGCGAACCAGACTTGTTTCTTCACGTCAGGCTGCGCGTCAGAATGGTACGTTCGTCCGGGCGAAGGCGATCCAAAATAGTAAGGCAGCGAGCTATTGTAGTTCTCCAAAAGACGGAAGACGTTGTCCCAGAACATGTATGTGTCGCTCTCAAGGAAGACGTACCACTCAGCCGCCTTGTTGTGATCAATCGCTTTTTCCACTTCCGGTAGGAATTTATACCTGTCAAGACTCCACCCTTCATGATCCTGCTGTAGCTTCGTGCCGTGGCGACTTGCGTTCTTTTGCGTCTCGTAAACGACGTAGTCCTCTGGTGTCAGGTACGTGTTCGGTGGCAAGTCTGCGAGAACGTCGATAGTTCGATGGTCGCGACCGTAGGTATGATTGCCATCTGAAACGATTAAGATATTGGAGATGCACTTTATGACTGTTGAGAGCTGAGCATCCGTTCGTGATTCGTCGTCTGCTGATCCGGTCTTCAGGATGACCTGAACCTTCGAGAGCAGATGCACTGGGAAGAGGGTGCATTCGTCCGTGACGCTGACATGCCAGTCAACATCTTCTTTCCTTTTGAACTGTGTCGTAGTGTTCCAAGCCCAGAAGTCCGGTCCATTGTCGGCTTGCGCGTCGAGGTGATGTGGTAATGATACGAAAGGCTTGGGGTGGAATGCATGTTTCCCAAGTATATCGCTTGGTAGGGTTTCGACGTGATTCCAGTCAAAGAGGACAAGAATATTGACTCCAATGGCTATGCCAATGCATGCGAGCAGCAGCCGAAGCGTGCGCCCGGTGGCGAAACACCTGGAACTTGGTAAGCAGCGCCGCGAGCCCGCGAGCATACTGGAGATCGTGCTCAGGCGTCGTGTCACAACACCCTACGTCATATCAATCTTGTCAAAAGCAGAGAGACGTCGGTAGTCTTGGATAAGAAATGCACACGTGGGCAGACTTTGGAAGAGGTTGTCGCGGGGGGCGCACAAGCTTGTCGCATTGCTGGCCCGGAGGATTTGATTGTGACGCCATGACATCTTAGGCGCGGTTCCTGCTGGTGGTCGCCTTACTCCCTCCCAGCAGGATTGCGCCGTGAGACAGGGTGGTGTCACTTAGCGAGGTTTGCCCGTTGTGATAACGACGACGCCGCTACCCCCGCCTAGCTTATCGGGCCCGGGCAGGCAGCCCTCCGAGCCTCCGTCGCGGCTCTCCAGCTCCTCACAATTGCGCTCGTACAGCCGAGCGATCCCATTTCTTGTCAACTAATCAATCTAGCATGATGCGCAACAGCAATCCTTATCGCTAAGAGCGATTGAGATCATCGCGTCAGCCGATCCGAGCGCGGGTCGTGGGGCGTAAGAGAAGATGCGCGTTGTTTCAGTGCCAGGCAGCAATAGTGTTAACGCAGTGCACGATACGATCCAGTCGAGGACAGCTCAGTGTAGGAACTGCGGGAGGGTGATTCTTGGGGGCCAATCATGCGATGAAGCTTACACGTGCAGTGTGGGTGACAATGGCCGTCCGTGAAGCTCAGCCCGTGTCGCTTCAACATCAGGGTCAGGCAACAGCATCTGAGCACCTCGTGCTCGCAGGAAGACGGCGAACCTGTCTGAGATCCTCAACTCTAGTACATATTGCAGCTTGACGGATCTGGCCCCAGAGGCTGCTCTCCCCGCGGAGGATTCGACCGATGTTCGGCTCACACCAATCAAACAGCCTCAGACGCGCCGCAGCCGTGAGACGCGGGGACAGGTGCAGAATACTCGACAGCGGATATGTTGAAGCAGCCGACAAAGTTTGCGACGGTCGCGTAAAGCGCGTCGACTTCCAGGAGGCGAAGCATTGGATATCGCATTGCGTGTCATCGCACCCCAAATGCAGAGCACCTGCACGGTCTGCGCTGATTGACCTGAAGGTGATTGATTGTCGCTACAGAGAAGTCGTTTCGAGACCGCAAGGCCACGTATACGTCGCACTCTCCTACGTGTGGGGTAAACCAACACTGGAAGATACTCAGCAATTTTCGAAACTATCGAAGGAGCTCCCTCGCACTGTTGAAGATAGCATCGAGGCCACCCTGAAGCTCGGCTATTGGTACCTATGGATAGACAGATACGTACGATTGTTTAGCTGCCATCCTACTCAGTAGCTAATTGACATAGTGTATCGACCAAAACGATAGCGTAGCTCAGCAACACCAGATTCATCAGATGGGAGCTATTTATCACGAAGCACAAGTAACGATCATCGCAGCAGCTGGTACTGACACCACCTATGGGCTCCCGGGTCTCACTCACGATCTTGAGAGTTCCTGTTCCTGTACAGACTCTGACGTCGTGCGTCAGCTTCATACCAAAGGGTCGGCGGTCCAGTCCATCAAAGATTCTGTGTGGTACACTCGAGGATGGACTTATCAAGAAGGGTTCCTCTCAAGGCGGCGAATGTACTTCACCGATGCTGGCGTATTGTACGTTTGTGACGAAGATCGCCATAGTGCGTCGCTTAGTAAGATTTCTGCCTCCTTGCGCAATACTTCGGAAAGACCGTCTTTCCATGACGATGAGCAGATGATGCGGGAGTACACGCGCCGCCAACTTACACACGATTATGACGCGCTCAATGCTATCATTGGCGCGCTCGAAACACAGTCCGACCATCACATGTGGGGGGTGAATATCTCACAAGGGACCTTCGGTACATACGTATTTCTGCACTGGAGACACTTGTTTCCGGTTCGTCGACGCAAAGGATTCCCTAGCTGGTCACCCCTTGGCTGGTGCGGCCAAGTGGAATATTCGAAGTCTGCTCCTGGCCTTTCGTATCTTTGTCGACTTGAAGCATGGCGAGACAAGACTTACAAACCGCTCCCACGAAAACCCAGTAAACTCGGCCTAAAAGGCTATCCGACTCCGACAGTGGAGGAGAACTCGAAACGTTTGAGACTGACAACGCCAATAGTAACGCTCGAGTTTATCCACATCGAAGGTACACACAGTGACGGAGTTTATGCCAAGGTCCCGTATAGTCCGACGCTCGACATCTTCGTTTTACCGTACTGGGACGTCGATTGTGTAGCCGAACTAGGTTTAGAGGGCGGTAGTATCAAATTGCCATGCATAGTGGTCATGGGCGAGGGATCTCCGTTGAGATTCCCGAAGTTCGAGAACGAGATGCAAATACTCATCTTAAGGGTATACGACCACCATTACGAACGAATTGGATGTCTTTCCGTTGACGAAGACTCAGAGCGCATGTTTGCTGAGGATGAACAAGGCCATAAATTGATGCACTGGCTTCATTCACCTGAACACGGCGATGGCAGGTACTGGCTAAGGAATGGTGTCAGGACCACTTTCCTTTTGGGCTAGTCAGACAAAGCAGTCACAAAGCAATACGAATACATGCCATACACATCGATTCAAAAATGCAGACGCCGATCATGCATCTTATTTTCACTTAGCGACTATAAGGGTCGTTCTTAAAAACACGACACTCGAACTGCGCAGCAAGCTCTACACGACTTGTTACGCGAACTCCACGCATGATAATCTAATTATACTTTCTGCCAGTGCATCTTCATCGTCCCAACTAGTAACGTCAGCTCCAGAACTGTCGCAACGATGTTCGCAACGTCTCGTACGTATCTGCTGAAGAATGCGGAAGCTGAATGTGCATCCAGTCCTCGTTATCGGTGGGCAAAGCAAGCATCAGGCCATCTGGAAGAAGTTAGCTAAGGATGCGGTTAAAGCGAGCGATACAGCTACGTACGAGTGCCGCAGTATAACACGTCCTGATGCTTCTCGCGCGCATATTCAAACCTTGGGGTCTGTCTATATTCGTCATGGCCGTCGATCCACCACAGGCCCTTGGGTGAATAGTCATCGCCATATCCGCCCTCGACAACGGCCATAATCCACTCTCCACTAACCATGCGACCACCTACCAAATTGAAGACCGCGGCGTTCTTCAGCTCGCCCATGTGCGCTGGGGATGCACTCCTTGTTCCACCACCGGTCTCAGGACGGTCGGCGAAGAAGCGGCCGTTGACTTCAATGATGAATGCGTTAGGAAGGTCGGACTTGCCCATCTTCGAACAATGTGTATTAGGCTGTAATAGATCCGCAATGGAAGGGTTAGACAAGGGCTGAAAGCTGGAGTTCGGGACGTTACAAGAGCAGTCTTATGTCTTTCATTTACTTACACTTTGGCCGCCCATGATATTGCTCGATGTTAACTTTGTTGCTCCATATGATGCGCCCTGTGCTGCGGGAAATCTACCAGTCTCAAAAGTCTTACACGTCGCTTGACCGCTCTTAGCCGTTCTACTCCGCTGATAGGTAGATAAGTCTTGATGTGGTAACAGTGCAAACCAAGACTTGTTGCGGATTTGGATATAGTACTACCTTTCCACATATCCACAAAGCAGTGTGATGTCTAAAGAAGCCTAGTGCCTGCGGTACGCAGGTACAAAGGCGCGGTGTGCATCGTCGACTCGGTATATGTTGGAGTCATCGAGATGGTTAGCTCGGAACGGACCAAAGCCACGACAAGCACATCTGCGCACATGCTCGGGCTGGGCCGCGATAAACTAGTGATATGTGCTGTATTCCGTAAACAATCGAGTTGGAAGACGCAGAAGTCGTCGCGTGATGCAAATGCGCGACGCACCCCGCTTCCTAAGCTGCGAGCCCTTTCCTATGTTCGTGCGCGCCCACCGTTACCGCACATGTCACAGAGAACGAACACACATTGCGCAACGGGGATGTATCACTGCTTACGTTCATCATTCATCGTGAGCTCGGTCACAATTCCTAACATTTTTGGCTTCTAGCCCGGCGACCACCATCGCTTTGTCCTTGCTTATTCTGAATCTGGCACCACAATAGTTATAGGCCATTCTTCATTATTTGGGCTCGATTCTTACGGCCGCATCACCTTCCATCCGAAAACCCGGGGGACAGAGTGATGCGGGTGCGCGTCCTACTATTGTCAGCACATCCATATCAACCGAACTTTTGGATGACCTTGAGTAATAGCATCTGTCTTACCAACGTCTAACAATGAAGGAATTAGCTTCATTCCATCATATCCCGAACTCCCACCCAGGCGAGATCCTGCGCGGAAGTTAATCAAGCACTCTTAAAAGGAAGCGAAGAGCTGTGTTTGACGTAGCTATAGTGGAACTGACCGTCCGAAAACATCGTAAGAGAATTCGTGGTTCCTTCCGATTGATACGGCTGCAGTATATCGGATCGTACAGACCAGTACAGATCAGAAGGCTTCGAATTACGCGGCTCATCTATCAAACGACCCAGAAAGAGGACGTTGTGTTTAGAACCAGTACAGAAGAAGCCGCCGAAAAGGTTGATGAACGCGGCATCGTTACGACCCCCCAAGGTGACCGCCAGCTTCTTATCGCGATCTTCGAGCTCACGAGCAGGCGATGGTGCAGTGACGAATTGACCGTTCACTTCGACCAGGAAGCTTTGGCTTAGGCTTTCGTTGGACATGTGTGCTTAGGGGGGTCGCTGGGAAGGAACGAAAGGCCAGGGATGTTACACTGCTCTAAGTGTTTCGTAGAGTTGTCCTTACATTTCTTATTATGCCATGAGTTATGCAGCTAACAGATCCCAGGTTGAACTCGACCTCTTGTGTGCTGCGGATATGGCTCCACCAGATGCGAGGCGCTGACGCGTGTCAAAAGCAACGCACATATACCTAGGTACCGTACAGCTCCACTAGAATAGTTCTGTTCAAAGCCTCTCTAGAGTGTAGTGTTGAAGAACGCTTAGAGACACCGTGAATCAAGATTTGTACTCTTGTATACATACCCTCATCTGTTACTTTAGCTGTGTGTCTTTATGTGGGCATCGTGCGTTGCTCGACCGCGAAAAGCAATTATTATGCCCGAATTCAGCTAATTACCAGCGGTAGAACGACACAGAAGTATAGTTACGGCTTTAATTAAGACAAGAAGGTGCTTATGCTCGGGTTGTGCTGCGATGAACAGGTGGCTGGCGTTGTTCCTCGTGAACGGGGTCGCGACCGAGCTGCCACGGTTGAAGCTTACGAATATCACGGGCTCGACCAAACAAGCATGGACTTCTGGTAGCGTGAGATCTTTGGAAGTAACAGGATCGCTATACAGCTGCGAATGGAGGGCGGTGGAATCGAGGGCACTAGAAGTTACGTGATGCAGATGCCCCATCGCGATGACCCTGGCGGGGTCACCCCGCGCTGTCGCTTCTCGAACCGCATCATCCATAGATGCGCTTTCCTTCATTCTTGCGCCGAGTACTGAATCAAGAAATGTTGCACAACAACATCGTCATGATTACGTTCATCTTATAACGTGAACGATCTCCCGATACACATCTTCATGCGTCCCGAGGTTAGCTCTTCTAGCTAATCGCACTGCGAAAGAAAGGCGCAAGCTGTGCTATCATCCAGCTCGACTAGCTCTGCACACGAACGATACCAAGATTCTTTGCCCGACTAAAGGATTCGTGGAGAGAAGAACCCATCCCAGCCCCAGCACACACGAACCCAGCGTGGCACCCAGATACCGTCTCGCAGCCGCTAATCCTTTGTCTCTTGCCAGTGTAACTTCGTCCCAGGTCCTGATATGGTTAGTCGAAAGCCATGAAGCAGCAAGGCCAAAGAATGCGCAGCTTACCAATATCCATAGTGGGTGGACATCCATACAACCGCGTCTGCCCATCATCGTCAAGCAGTGTCCCAAGAGGAAAGTCTACACCACAGTCAGCCAAAACGTGCAAGTTATCTGATTATGTTGCGCGAAGACGCACAACCAGCGCCACCAACATACCAAAAGATTCGAGTTGAACTTCATCGCCGTCGCCCGTGTACTGAACCGACTTCACCCGATCAAACCGCTCAGCCCAATACATAGGCATAGGCTCAAACTTGTCTTCCCCGTCCATCAAGCGCCCGAGAACAAGAAGGCTAACTTCTTTGCGACTGAGTAGGAGACCATTCTGCAGCGTGAATATTGCAGCATGGTCGCGGGCTCCCATGTTAACGGGATACTTTTCCTCCCGATTGGTGGCGAGATTGGCGGTCTCGGTATCAGACAGAATAATGACGGATTGGTCGTTGAGTTCGATGAGGAAGCAGCGGTTCAGGTTTGTTTTGGCCATGGTAACAGATTTGGGAAGATAGTATAGAAGTAGAAAAGAGGAGAGGACGCATCATTTATGGTAGTTAAGAAGGCTTTGTATACCTTGACTCGGTAGTACACATCACCGAGCTGAAAGCATGTCGCATATGCCAGATTCGTAGTAGTGCAGAACTAGATGAATGACCTGATGCAACAAGCTGACGCGGACCAAAAGCCATGCGAATTTCTGTGCCCGTGAAATGCGCAGCGGAGCTATCAAGTACAGGCAAAGAGGTCGTGCATGACTACTGCATGCGAGCCTTCAGCCACTACAACTACTAGTATCTCCTCGTTAGTGTACTGCGGATATGCTCGCGGCGGGTTTAGCGTGCCCAACCGGTTATACTTAACTTGTTTGGCGACAAATGCTCGTTGCTTTTTGGATGCGCAGCAGCAAGGAAAGAAACAAGAGCAGTCCTGTTCGTGACCTTTGACGGTTCTACACCAACTCGTTCCTTCCAACTTTTTTCACAGACAATCAGTATGTCAAAAGCCACTTTGGAACAGAGCTTCCTCATCGAGATTGACGGTCAATTCGTTAGTAAACCGCTCGGATACGGACCTGAGGGTTACGGTGACGCCGCCGGAGGGCAAGCTACCGTCGGAGGCCGCGATGACGCTGCCGTATTTACGCTGCAAGATGGATATCTACGCACCGAGACCGATACAGGTCTGATGTTCCTGGGGCGCGACATCCATGAGATGACACTCTGAGAGCCTAAGCCCATGTGGTGGCTCAAGGATCAGAATCAGGTGGAAACGTGCGAATGTACTGGAGAGACCGAATGGCCTCCTCTAGAATGTCTCCGTATGTAGTCTCGTGTTATGAGTCCTTGAACCCGAAAGTGAGCTCCATTGACATTTGTGTAGACTTTCCAATCGGTGCGCTGACTGACGATCAAGGTCGCACGCTTGTATTTGCCATCCCTGCGGGGGATCATTATGGTAAGCTAGCTTTCTGTTAAGACTTCTGCATGTGGGATTTTCTCCGAATGCTAATAGTTGTAGGCAATGAGACGAAGTTGCACTGGCAGGAGAGTCTAGGGCAGAACGTTGTAGGCCAGGATAACGAAGCGGAAGTTTGAAGGCCGCGAGATGCTTCCCAAGCCCTGTTGGCTCAACAATAGCCTGCCACAAAAGTTGCACAGTATGCAACATTGCCACGTATCTGCAGCCGTGTAGACCTCTGCGGACACGTCAATGATCACGACGAAAGGGAAGTTGCTTTGAAACGTATGCCATTGGATATATACAGCCCCCTCCTCTCTACAAGATTGCCTACAACTTCGCAAACACAGTCGGCACAGCCCCACCCATCTCAACAAGTGTACTCTTATTCCTCACCCAAGCCTCAAGACCCTTCTTACCATTTTCCACACCAACACCGCTCTGCTTCCAGCCACCGACGCTCATCTCAGCAGGGCTCTCACCCCAAGTGTTCACCCATGTGATACCCGCTTCGAGCTGAGCGATGACCTTGTGCGCTAGGTTGAGGTCCTGGGTGAAGACACCCGCCGCAAGACCGACATCGGTGTTGTTGGCGCGTTGGACAACCTCCTCGATGGTCTTGTAGGTGAGAATGGACATGACGGGTCCGAAGATTTCTTCGCGCACGATCTTCATGTCGTCGGTGCAGTTTGTGAACACGGTGGGTTGAACCCAGTAGCCGTTCTGGTACGCTTTGTCGCTGTGTGACGCAACCCATGATGGGGTTTCGGGGCCGCCGCAGAGCATCTTTGCCTTATCGTTGTCGCGGCCGTGCTTGATGTATTGTATGACCTTCTCGTAGTGCGGCTTCGATACTAGCGGGCCAAAATTGGTGGCCATGTCGTGGAGGTTGCCTGGGCGGATGTATTGCATCTTCTCCAATAGTCGCTTCTCGAATTCGGGCTTCATGCCTTCCGGGATAAAGACTCGTGTGCCGTTGGTGCAGACCTGTCCTGTTGAGAAGAAGTTGGCCAGCATCGCGCCGTCAACTGCCTGATCCACGTCCGCGTCTGGCAGGATGACGCATGCCGACTTGCCGCCCAGCTCCATTGTCACGTATTTCATCTCGCCGGACGCGCTGCCTGCGACCTTCTTGCCTGTCGAGACTTGTCCGGTGAAGCTGACCTTGGCGATGCCGGTGTGCTTGGTGAGGTATGCGCCGACTTCGCCGCCGCCCTGGACGACGTTGAAGACACCCGGCGGTACTCCAGCTTCAGCGTAGATGTCCGCTAGCACGGTGGAGTGCAGTGGTGTGAACTCTGACGGTTTGTAGACCATGCAGTTGCCGGCTGCCAGACATGGCGCAGACTTCCACAGCGCAATCTGAATGGGGTAGTTCCATGCGCCGATGCCCGCACATACGCCCAGCGAGTTCTTGGTCGTATATACCCACGCGTCCGGTCGCAGCTGTGCCGTCTCGCCGTTCATGCCGCCTCCGCCTACGAGGTTCGCAAAGTATTCGAGGACATCCGCGCCGGTGACTACATCGACCGTCGAGGTCTCGGAGAAGGGCTTGCCCGTGTCGCTGGTCTCGATGCGGGCGAGTTCGTCATTGCGTGCGCGGAGCAGGGCAGCCGCTCGTTGAAGGATACGCGCGCGCTCGATGGGTGGTGTCGCGGACCACGCGGGGAACGCCCGTTGCGCCGAGGCTATCGCAGCGTCAATACCAGCGTTGGAGGTTGTGTGGATGTTTGCGACGGGTTGGGCAGTCGCAGGGTCAATCGTCTGGAAGGTGGAAGTGGAAGCGCCTGACTGAAGCTTGCCGTCGTAGTAGGCGGATCTAGGCGCATATGGGAGAGACATGGTGAGTGGCTTGTTGGCGCAATGGAAAAGCCTGGGGTTGCTTCTGGTGTTGACGCGGAGTCGCAAGAGTTTGGTCGCCACGATGGTCACGATGAGCGAAATGTACCGGGAGAATCTTTATGCACAGTTTGATCTGCGCGTGTCAGCCAAGTGGTCAAGATTGGCGCGGTGATGTAACGCAAACGAACATTTGTATGGGCGATAGCGGCGGGGAGCTTGGATGCAGCTGTTGCGCCTCTACTTCCTTTCACGATCAGTAATCCTTCGGAACGTCGCCGAGGGAGTACGTCAGCTGAGGGATATGCAAGGGGTGC
>Ga0265797_10006157_pt1 | contig 17105 bp, 22 predicted proteins | sample P2T30metagenome_FD_192433 | JGI IMG/M metagenome (GOLD analysis project Ga0265797, IMG submission 192433) | Plant litter microbial communities from East Loma Ridge, Irvine, California - P2 T30 | ecosystem: Environmental > Terrestrial > Plant litter > Unclassified | place: USA: California...
AACATCCTCAAGAAAAGGGTCAAAAAACTCCTACAATGAACGCACCCCAAAGCTCAAATCTACATCAACCATCCACCCCTAGAAGAACATCAAATCCTCGTCTTTCCAGCCTTGCTCATTCAAAATCAAATGCGCGCTCTTTTCAAGTGCTTCGGGCCCACAAATCAACACCATGCTCTCCCCCCCATCAACTTTCACCACACGCTCGCCCAACAAGTCCTTTCCAATCCTCCCCCTCAGCCCCTGCCACTGTTCCGGCCCCTTTGTGAGCGTATGCAGCATAGCACACCTCTCCGAATGTGTGCTGGCAAACATATCCAAATCCTCTCTACACAGAATATCCTCCTCAAGCCGATTCCCATAAAGCACCGTACAATGCGTAGGATCAGATTTATCCTGCATAACAGCGCGCAACACCTGATAAATCGGCGTGATTCCGCTCCCGCCACAGATCATGTAGAATTTCTTCACACTCCGCTCCTTCCCATTGACACTACACCGCCCGCCCCCAAGATATTCGAACTTGCCAATCGGGCCCTTGAAATCAATCGAGTGTCCGACTGGAATCGAATCTAGAGCTTTGGTCATTCTACCGCCTGCGCGCTCATTCGTATCGGCGTAGACCTTGATCAGCACGTCCACGGAGCCCATCTTAGTCGTTTGGCTGATGGGCGTGTACGAGCGGATTATGGCTTCGCGCGTCACTGGGTCGCGCAGGCGGATCATCAGGTGTTGACCGGTGGGCAGGCCAAGTGCTTGGTCGGCGTGCTCGAGTGCGAAGGTGAAGATGCGGGTGTCGGGGGAGACGGGAGTTTTCGCGGAGAGGATAGTTTTGCGCCAGGAGCGGGGATCGAGAAAGACTGGGCGAGGGGAGGAGGAGTCGTGGGTGGATTCTTTTTCGCCTTCTGCTAGGGTTTTACGCGAGGCGTTGTCCAGGGTGCCGATGTGGTAGTCTGGCATCATGGCTTTTGCGGTTTCGCTGTCTAATAGGGTTTAGTAAGATAATTGTGTAGGAACAAGATGGAAGCTTACGAATGGCCATAAATTCATCCGACGCGTCTTGCCCTGCAGCACTTACGATACTTTGCGCACCACCTGGATGTCCCTCAAGAAACTCAACACCGTCATATACCTCGCCATTCACAACGAACCAAGGCTTTTCCGGCGCCTCATGCTCCTTCAGCTCCTCAAGCGAGATGATCTTATCAATCCCATCCTTTGTCATCTTGATAACTTTCTCTTCCTCAATCGCCGCGTGCTCAGGCTCCTCGCCGCCAATCTTTTCGCCCCAGTAGCCGTTCGTCAGATTACCGCCTGCTTTCTTGACGCGCTCCATCCAGCCGCCAGGTATCAGAGCAGGCTGTGTTGGGTGCTCAAAGCGCAGCGTGTCGTCTTCTTTGTGGATGGCGATGCGGAACCAGGGGTTGTTCATCATGCCCAGTACGCTCCAGTACATGTCACGAGGCTGTACACACATGGCCTCGTCCATGGCTCGTACGACGATATCATCACTCTCTTTCAGTTCTGCGACTGCGATGTCGAGATTGAAGAAACACCAGCAGAATGACGTCTCGCGCCAGTCCATGTCGAGCCGGCCGCCGAAAAGCTGCCGGTCTTCGTAGGCTCGGTACTTGTCTTCCGCGTAGTCGATGTTGGCCAGTCGCCATGTTTTGCCTTTGTCGAGTGAGATCTCGCATCTGGTGACGCGCCGACCGCCACCACTGTACGCATAGCCTTGGATGTTGTAGGTCTCTGGTGCCGATGCGATGCTGAGCTTCTCGTCATGTGCTGGGTATGCGATAGCCGAGTTGGGGCTGAGGTCATAGATAGCGTAACGGTCGTCCATCCACCATTTTGCGTTCTTCGCTGCTTCATCTGGGTCGACCGTTGTTCTGCAAAGAGTCAGCTGTGCTTCGAGAGTTGCCATGCGCGACTCACGGTAATACTCGGTTGTCATAGATGTGATACCAGTTATCGCTGGGTGCGGCAGTGACGATGAGCTTCTTCAGCCACTTTACGCTTCTGCCGCCAATTTGCCCTGGAATGACTGCTCGCAGTGGCTTGCCGTGATCTGGTCTCAACATCTCGCCGTTCATGCCGTGAGCAAGCATGATACCCCGATTCGGGTCCATGACCCAGTTCAACTTGACTGAGGTTCCGTAGTAGCCGTTGGGCTGAGCAACATCGTTAGTCTTCAACTTCCCTGGTATGCTGTGAACAACTTGCCAGCTTATCGGCGCCCTCCATGCAAACATACTTCGCACCCTTCAACGGCTTTGCGCGCTCAATAACATCCTTCATTACCACACCGGTAAAGAGCGCCGTCGATACACCAGCCGGGCCCCATGAGAAGCCCTTGCTCTTTCGTACAACATTCTGCTCTTTCCGCCTGTTGCCAGCACAGACTAGGGTAATCGGATACGTCACATTCTCATACTCATCCAAGAGTTGTTGCAGGGTGATTTTGATAGGGTTTGCGACGAGGCTAAGTCATGTCAGCATGATTCGAATGTTCTCGAGCAAAGGTTGGCTTACCCCTCCACCGAGAACTCCCAATCCAAGCACTCAGAGTCCTGCACTTCTGGCACAGCACCGTGATTTCGCACATAGAAAAGCTCAGGACTCGTCAAGAAGCCTTCATTGAAGAGGTCTGTCAACGGCGCCTCGACGTTGAATGGATGCACACCAGTAAGTCGGATGAGCCTTGAGTCTCTAGGAACGTGGGCATCTGGCGTCTTCTTATCGACTTCTAGTGTTTGTGTCGGGGGGTTTGTGGGAGGTGGAAGGACGAAGTCGGGTTCTGAAGATGATGCTGTCGAGTTACTGTCACTGTCGGCTTCAGTCTCTGGTGGTGTTGGCGGTAATTGTATCTCTTTCGATGCCGCATATGGTTGTGGCTGATGCTTCGAGGCAGGAGGGATGGGCACTCCGGCCTTGTTCTCCATTGCCGTACTCATGGCGTGTTAGGTGGTATGGGTCAGATTTGCAAGGGTGTAATGCAGAAACGTGACAGAACACTGAACGCAGTTCAAAATCCAGGACAGTGTCAGACCCGATTGAGAAGATCGTGGGGACGTGTTGGCAGCAAGGAAGACTTTGAGAGTCCAAACAGAGTGCAACGAAATCTAATCGTGTATTGATTTTCCAGAGCGTAAGCCCACTGCGATCCACACTCCATCCGATACACCCTGGTGCAACGACGGTCCATCGTCATCTTGCTTCACGAGTAATGGCGGAGAAGCAAGATCAACGGCATGCCTGAATCCTTCACCCGCGGAAACGCAGCACGATCTGTGGAGAAAGGCTCATTCGTCGCATGACGACACCATCCTAGCTGTCAACCTGAAGCAAATTGAAATGCCATAGGTACAGCTTGACATGCGACCTTATCTCTAGCGCTGGAAATAGTCTAGCGTAGAGATAGTCCGTGGCAAAAAGTGTTGATTTGCCGAAGCACTAACGCGACGTTCCTGGCCGGACCGAGTCAAGCTTTTGACGTGGGGGCCTCTAGAGCGTTGGCATCTCAAATTCCGTGCAGCGGAGATACATACTTCGATGGACCCCTTCCGCTCGGTTTCATTGATGGCTGCGAAGTGTCGTTCAAGTTTTCGAAACAATGCGCGCCATTCGCGGAAATAGTGCTCACGTTCGTGCTACGCCGGTATGCCATCGCCAGACTTACTAAGACGGTCGCTCATGGACTATTGATTCTGGAAGCTCGCACACGTAGAGTAATGCGGGATAAAACGCACCATTTGCATGAGAGAAAGAGTATCGAGGTCGCAAGTACGCATAATTGGCAGATGTACGCCGTTGAACGATCAGATTGGCGTGTCGGTGAACCTTCTCCGCGGGATGGGTATGCAGCAGCCGAGCTCGACCGCAACATCTAGTGTCGTCCAGCCACTGAATTCTCACGATGATGGAACTTCCCATCTGACCAGCAAGTCAAGGCCAACGCGGACTTTGATCATGCGACGCGACCAAGGAGCTTCTCTTTCAGCGTCTGAGGTGCCTGCTCGAGCGGTCCAACTTCGACCTGACCTTGGAGTCGTTCGCGCAAAGTCTCGGCTCGTTTCTTCATGCGCACTTCGCCCCTCTGTTTCGTTGTCGCTTTGTCGAAGCGGCCCTTCACACCGTGCTTCAGTCGTGTGATCATGTCACCGGCTTTACCTTTTGTGACATCATCAGGTGTCAATTGATCGTCCTTTGGCCGAGACTTGTTGATGAAGTCCAACTGAGCTTGCGAAGCGCGGGCCCGCCGCCATGGCTGATTTCTTGCAATCCACAAGTGCTGGAATGTCTCTGAAGCATATGTATCCGCGGCGTGAACGACGTGCTCGAATGACTCACCCTTTGCAATGGTGCGAGGAGTGCCGTATGGGCTCTTGATCATTTTGTCCCTTGCCAGCTTCCAATAGTACTTGGCTACAAAACTGCCGTCTTGTCCAGACGGCTCGATGATGAGATAGTTGCCGCTGTTCGTTGTCAAGACGAACTTGCCTTCTCCGATACCAACCCAAGCGTTAGGGCTGAGGTTGCGGATGTACTGGTCGCTGGAGGTGTCGGCTATCAAATCGTGGACCGAGTCATAGTCGGTGAAGGATATGGTGCCGGGCGGCTTTTTCGTGGCTTTCTTCCCTTTCGTCACGAGGGCCTCCTCTTCACGCTGGCGCTCTGACTCTTTTCTCTCGCTGAGGGCTGTCATGCTCTTCGTACTGGCCTTGTCGACTATCTCTGCCGGGTCCAGTCCAAACAGAGTCGGCGTCGAGACGACTCCACTGCTTAGTGCTGCAACCATGTCAATGATATGGCAATTCTCTTTGCCATGATGCAGGCGCATGCCCCGCCCAATCATCTGCACAAGCAAATTGCGCGATTTGGTGGGTCTGGCGAGAAGAACACAATCGATATTTGGAATGTCGGTGCCCTCGGTGAAGACGCCGCAATTTAGCAGCACGGGAAACTGGCCGTTCCGAAATGCATCAATTCTGGCGGCGCGGATCTTGGCAGGGGTATCTCCGGTAACGAATTGCGCATCGATGCCGGACTGTCGGAACAGCGCGGTGAGACTAGTGACGTGACTGAGGTCGACGCAGAAGACGAGGGTGGATTCACGATCGCTAGCCTTTGCCCTCCACGCCTGAAGTACAAGTTCGTTTGTCTCGTTGGTGTTGATGACAGCAGAGAGCGAGGAAGTTTGAAAGTCACCGTTTGCGCCAGACCCTATTTTGGTCAAGTCTGCTTTCATCTCGACGGTGGTGAAGACGACGTCGGACAGCCAGTTCTCTTCGATCATGTCGACATAGTCACTGCAAAGTCAGAGTGAGGTGGGCAAATTGGGATGCAAGAACGTACCGATGGTAGACGATGTGGTCGATGACGGCACCGAGAGCCTTACCGTCAAAGCGCGAGAAGGTGGCAGAGACGCCTACTAGGGCAGGCACGCTCTTGGTGGCCCAATCTGCGGCATGTCGCAGGCCAAAGTGCTCGAGGACGTCGAGATAGGTCTGACCGACAATGTGGTGCGCCTCGTCGACCAGTACCAGCTTGTACCGGGACGGGTCGAACTTGCTCAGGCGGGCGCCGGACGCGATGCTCTGGATGGAGGCAACGGTTATGTCAGCGGCGCCCGAGGCGTGGTTGCTGGCCATCTCGATCTCGACATGCTTGTCGGGGTAGGCGCGGGCGCAGTGGCGGGCGGCCTGTTCGACGAGCTCGCGGCGGTGGGCGAGGATGAGCGTCTGCGAGGCACTGCCCGTGGTGGAGATGCGGTCGATGAGGTGGGTGAAGATGACCGTCTTGCCCGAGCCCGTGGCCAGCGAGATGCCGAGGCGCCTGTGGCCGGCATCGAGGTAGGAGAGGACAGCCTGGATGCATTCCTCCTGGTACTCGCGCAGCTTGATCTGGGGCGAGAGCGGCGGGGGTTCTGTTGGTGATGGTGATGCTTGCACGTGTGCTTCGGCGAGCTTCTTGCGGGCGATGCGCGACGCGTGTCTGGTAGCTGTAAGTGTAAGGGCAGGCGGCACAGCGGCGGCGGCCCGCGAATATGTCCTCAGCGCATGGCGGACGAGGGGCAACATGGGACGGGTGTCGCAGTGCAGGGAGGAGCGAAAGTGTCACCAAGTCACGACGCATGACGCACGTCGCAGATCAGCACGCGCACGCGCCTTAGCCGCTATATTTCCTCGGCCTTCACTCACACATCGCAAGTCGCAGTTCTTCACTCCCCACTATGGCTCTCATACGTCACAACACGTGCCTGCCCTCCACACCCGATGCTGAGCTCGGCAAGGGCACAGCGTCTCGGAAGTACCCACGATGAGCTCCTCGGACGAGTACCGCAAAAGTCCACCTCCAGCACGCGAACACCGCCCATCCAGTAGCACCCCAGAGACGCCCCGAAAACGCCGACGCGCCTCGACGGCCTCCTCGCGATACCGCAGCCACAAGCAGCCGCGCAGACACGCCGTCGAGAGCCATTACAACGACGAGTACCGCGTCCTCTTCAACGACCATGTCGCCAAGGCCGCCTCGCGCTTTGAGGTGAATGAGACGGCACGCGACAGCGCTCTTCAGATTGGCTCGTCGTTGTGGGCCGCAAAGGAGAAAGCCGTCTTCTTCGCCGCCCTTGAGCGATTAGGCAGGCACGACCTCCCAGGCATAGCAGGAGCCATTGGCACTAAGAGCCAGGCAGAGTCCCGCACCTTCCTCCTCACGCTTCAAGACGCCGCCCGTGACCGCGGCGACACCAAGCTCACCCTGCGCGACATTCCCGCGGCCATTGAGCTTGGTCCTGCATGTGACCTGCAGCTGGAGCGTGCGGCTGATGCGCTGGCCCGGCACCAGGAGAGGCACGAGGCTTCTCTCGAGAAGGAGCGCTACGGCGAGTACTGGCTCGTCACGCCTCGCATCGCCGACCGCATTGACGATGCCATAAACGGTGTCGTCCGCCACAGGAGTGTCTCTGCACCAATCAACGACGAACCGAAAAAGGCTGGGAGTGGCATTGCTGGCTCCTGCATCCCGTGCAAGACGCGCAAAGTCAAGTGTGACCGTGCCTTTCCTTGCGGCAGATGTTTCCGGAGCCAGAGGAACTGCGAATATCCCGAAGGGATCGTTGCTGCTCAGTCTGTTGATGCTCCTCGTGCTGTCTCTAGACCACGCAGTGCTTCTGGACTTGCCGAGAGCGGACCCGATCAGGTTGGTGGTGGATCAGTTGGGTGAGTTGACCCATGCTTCTGCAGTGACGTCCTGACTCAATCCTCAGCGCCTGTATCGCGTGTAAGAAAGGCAAGCGGAAATGCGACCGTGGTACTCCTTGCGAGCGATGCGCGCAGCTCGACATCGACTGCGAATATGCTGTACTCAAAGGAAGCGGAGTCGCTGGGTATGTTTGTCCTCTGTTACGATCAAGCTCCAACTGACCATCCAGCGCCTGTGACCGGTGCAGAAACTTCAAAGTCAAGTGCGACCGCCGTGAGCCGTGCGCCAACTGCACACGATCTGCGAGTGAATGTGTATATGCCGACCATGTATACCATCGGCTTTCACGCCCACCCTCCAGCGCAGGCATTGCCATTGATACAACAAAAGAAGAAAATTTCAAGGAAGACGTCCAGAATCCTGCAGTGAAGAACGAGCTCCAGCCACAACTGCTCGAAAGCATACCGGAAGCAACTCTTCTGAACGCCAAGACAATGCTCACGCTGTCGCGGGACTTGTTCATGAACCGTTCACCCGACTTTCCATCGCCCTGGCCGCACTGGTCAGAGTACACGTCCGAGCTAGCTTCTGATCCCTCAATATATCGCACGGCCTTCAACGACTTTCATGCGCTCGCTGTCTCTGTCGCCAAGCGTCTTGTACATACCACCATCATGCAGACTGAATCGCGACTACGATCGCGACGTCCACGCGCCAGACACGATGTCCTCCCTTATATCAAGAGGCGAGATGTTCTCGCGGCAGTTGATGTGTTAGGACTGAAGCGGGATGGAAACGACAGGTGGAAGGGTGTCGCCAGGAGATGTGGCTTGCAGGTACTCACATCGACTTCGACTTCGCGAGGTAAAAGGAAGAGAGTGGTATCTTGGGACGAGGTTGAACGCATCATGAGCGCAGATGTGTCACGAGACTCGCGTCCGGCCACAGATTTTGAGAGCTCGACTCAGCCAGAGGATTTCGCGGGAAGGGCTGCTCGAAGCGGGACGCCACTGCCGATGCACAACCTTACACTCTCGGATTCCTACGACCACAGTGGGCTTGACTCCGTCATGGGTGACCATGACGACAACGACGACGAGGAGCTCGCGGAAAGGCAGCAAGGACGGTTTACGAGCGTACCGCACGATATAGAGATGGATGGACCTCATCAACAGCTCCGCACGCTGGAGGATTTCGATCGTGAGGCGAGTCGACAGGAAGAGCATGCGCTCTGGGACATGCTCGGTCTTGAACCAAGAAGTGACATCGGCTTCACGATTCCAGATGAGGAGACACACGACTTGGAGTCCGAAAAGCTCACCTCTCGAGATCGGGATTGGCAGCACACGACACTATACCGTGCTTACTGGGAAGACAACAAAGCACCCCCGGCCTCGAAGTTCCTCTTCAACCCCAAATCAGTCAGCCCGATGCCAGCCACTAGAGACAGCAGCAGATCTACGTCCGGCAGCATGAGCGACGACTCGTCAACGAGCGGTATACAACGACCGCGCCGCAAAGCACCAAAAGAAGTAGAATTGCGTGCTCGTGGTGCCACTGCGTACGCTGCTTTGCAAGGAGAAGATCTTGGTGACTCGAATCGTGAAGAGAGCAGTAGTAGCGAGGACGATGAGGACGATGATGAGGATGTCATGGAGCAGGATATACCCACGCAGTCGATTGAAGCGCAGGAGGATAGTTCAGAGTATTGAAGCTTAGAGGGATGCTGACAGTGTATGATGAGTTAAGTCAGTAGGTGTACCGGCTACAGTTTCTCACACGGGTGGCGCAAGAATTCGATATCGGCGAGATCAGCAAGACCCTAACACATCTACCACATACGTCCTGGGGTACTGCGTGGTAAATTTGGACCCTTGCTTACAAGATTGTAGCGCAGCCTGTCACTCCTCGGTAATCTACACAAGAACTCACAAAACCAACTCGTGCTGTATCTTTCGTATTGTGGGAAACCCCTTGCCACCTTTACATGTCAAAGTACATAAGTGTTGTGGCCGGACATTCATCATCGTGCCTTTCTCCGCAGCTGAACACCCACGAAATTGCAGGTCAATAGTGACTTTCGCCAGAAATGCCAGTACAACTCTGTGGAGCTGCGCAACGAACCCGTATTCGGACGCCACACGTGCGGGGTCGTTGCTCCAAGTTATGCAAGTACGTGCATGCGGAAACTAGTTGGGCGGATATTCTCACCAGCTGAGGTGTGTCACAAGTTTAAAGTTCTGGGGTAAGACCTCAGCACGATGCTCAGTACTCACCAGGCTGATGGATACCACATGACGATGGAGTACAACCTTCTATGTTAACATTCAGGACACACTGAACACAAAAGCTGACAATCCAGAGAATACGCTCCCTCTCGGATGGGGACGTCGGCTAAGCATAAATACTTCTTTCCAAAAGTCACTGTGAACGCCATTGTGACAGCGGCGTCTTTTGCATTCAGGTAGCCACAATCACACCGCACATCGTGACCCGAATGCAGCCTTGGAAGGTACGACATCCACACCGCCCTGTTGTATGTCTGGATGATTTGATCATCTTTGCGCATGGTGGTAATCCGGCACGATCATAGGACGATTACGAAAAGCGATTGTCCTACAGCTGAGACGAGAAAGTGCGGCTGGCTTACAGAAAACGCCTAGCTGAGAAAATCTACACTGAACTTCCAGGACAACGCTTCTTTCCGAGTTGTTGGTGCTACGCAAGTTGTCAGCATATATAAAGTAATCTTTCATTGATCTTCACAATCATTCCTACGCTGCAGCTCTTCATAGCTTTAACTCAGTCACCTTCCAGCGCCTGATAGCTTTAACTCAGTCACCTTCCAGCGCCTGAAGCCATGGCTACCGCTCAAGAAAAGGCCAAAAGTGGCGTCGTGGTGGGCATGAGCGCCCTGACAGCCGAAATCAAGCCCAGAGTCGACATCGATGTTCTCCTCACTCAGCGTCCGGACACTTTCAACCTCATGCTGCAGGCAATATCGTTGATGCAGAAAGATCCAAAACAGCTGGGTTTCTATGCTCTCTCAGGTGTGTGTCGCTAGGCCGCCACTGAATGGAGTGATTCTGACCATGCTCGCAGGCATACATGGCTTGCCCAACGCTGCTTGGGATGAGGTGTATGACAAGTGGGATGGGAGGGCCGGCGGCTACTGTGCGCATGGGGTTCTAACTTTTCCCACGTGGCATCGACCTTATCTGGCATTGTTCGAGGTACACATGGCCTTCATAGCATTCCCCGATCTAGATGGCTGACCATCTTCAAGCAAACCATCTACTTGATAATGGTGGAAATTGCAAACACGTACAAGGAGCCACATCGCAGTCGGTACGTGGCGGCCTGCAAGGAGTTCCGGCTGCCCTACCTCGATTACTTCCGGCCACGTGGAGGAAGAGTCGAATTTCCTGGGGTTGTCAATGGCCGGATGACCTCTTTCCCGTACGACTTCCGCCTGCCGGATATTTTCAGCGTGCAGAAAGTGACCGTTCGAACTGCACCGGACGACGTGGCGGATGCCAACTTCGATAATCCGCTGTACACGTACAAATTTAATGACGCCACGGGGAGGCTGCCGAGGGATGATGAAGCTTCGATCGTAAGTCTCAAACTTACATGAATCTAAACAGGGACTGATGCAAGCTTCAGAGACGTCGGTATTCCGTGCAGCAGACCGTGAGGCACCCGAAAGATTTGACTTCGAACACACACGATCTCAAGTCCTTGAGCAACAGCATAAACTCTGGCCGCCAGAGCCGCACTGTCCTCATGCTGAAACTCTTGAACTCCCCGCCTTACCGATCCCTCAGTACTGTCGCATCCGATAGGTTGGAAGAGGGAGATGTTACCTTCGCGCCAAACGTCGATGAGAAGACCCAAAGCAACGCCCAAGGAAGCGGCTCGCTGGAAGGCTCGGTCCACGGCACGTACCATCTGCTCATCGGGGGCATGAATGCAGTCCGTGGTCATATGACTGATCCCACAATTGCCGCGTTCGATCCCGTCTTCTGGTTTCACCACTGGTGAGTCATCAGTACTCTTTGAAGTTATACGCGATCAGAATTGACATTCTTCTAGCAACGTGGACCGATACTGGGCAATCTGGGCAGCAATGCATCCCAAAGCATGGTTTCCACAGCCGAGATCAACAAGCACACTGCCAGAGAACAAGAAGGACCTGCTGCCGTTCTACAAGTCGCGCACCGGGGCAGGCAAGGGTACCTTCCACAATTCAGACGACGCAAAGACTACCGAAGCGTATGGGTACTTCTACGACGACTTCGACAACACCACTCCGCTGGCACCCGAGGAGCTGTGGAAGAGGTTCTCTGGCAAGTACGAATGGTCCACGCGAGAAGTCCTGGATCCCACGGTCACAAAGCCGCCTGCGAACATGGCGCCGTTGGACGTTCTGTCAACACAATTTTTCCAGAAGAGTCCCAAGTCAGCCAACCCGATCGCAAAGGCAGCCAGCTTTGTCGCTTCGAGTGCGTCTGCTGCAGCTGCGCCCATGTTCCTCCAAGCACAAGCTATCATGGCCGATGTGGCACCACCCCTGGAAACCGCCGTGAAGAAAGTGATACCTGCTGTCGAAGCTCCTGCCAAAGAAGTCACGCCCTCCACACTCCAATTCGCCCCACGCAAGATCGATCCCAAGTTCGATCGTGAGTGGTACGTAGACTCAAAAGTGCTCCGGTAAGTCGTCTGCCTTTCAAGCTCTGACTCTGCTGACCCGCCTGCAGCGCCGCTTCCAACGGCGTGTTCACAATCTTCTTCTTCCTCGCCAAAGCTGGCGAGATCAACGAGGACCCAGCAACATTCAGTGCCTCGCCGTTTCTTGCCGGCATCAATCACATTTTCACTGCTCCGCGTGAGCATTGTGATAATTGTGGCACTCTAGAGGCCGCAGGGCAGCTCGCCACGGACACCACGCTGATCACGCCTCTGCTCCTGGACTACCTCGGAATCCCCGAGAACGGGTTAGAAAGTCTGCGACCTGAGCATGTTCGTCCATTCTTAGTTGAGTACTTAAGATGGCGCGTGGTATATGTAAGTCTTTGCCTCGTTTCGGATCATTTCGTAACGCACCTTCTGACTGCAGCAGACGGACAACGACTTGCATGATGCGAGACAAGTGCCTGAGTTCAAAGTCGGTGTTAGCGTTGAGGTGTTCAAAGATGATGGCAGCAAGACGTATGAGGACTACCCGGATATCGTGCAGTCTATACTGCAGAATGCTAGTGCTACGCCGACAACAACTTGAGCGTGCTGTGGGACGTGTATGCCATTTGGTAGTTTCGAGAAGTTGTCAGACTCATACTTGTCAAAAGCCATTCTGTATATCCGGAAAATACTTCTATCCTCGCTTGACTCTCCCTCGATTCTCACCTTGTGGAACTTTGCGATCATTCAGGCATTATTATCATAGCCATATCAGTCTCTCAAGAGCCATGACTGCAGCCTGGTGTTTTGAGTTGCAACATTCTCACAAGGTTCACAGGCATCCCTTCCTCCATGAGCGGTTGCCTCTCTCACTGCTGGCTTCGCGGTCTTCGTATCTGACAATATGCTGGGACTCCAGTCATACATATCCATGCACTCCAGCCCGATACCGTGCCTCTCTCACCTGCGGTCCTCGCTCCATGCGCCAACTGGACTTCACTTGGGCCTGAACAGCGTCTCTTACCCTGAGCAATTCGCTACTAGCTCGCTTGGCAAAGCTCAAAATTGGTACACAACCTTTTCTACGGTATCTACTCCTTCCTTGAACAACAATCTTGTTCGCTCCAACATGGCTAGTCATCGTCACCAGCAGAAGTCGCATCATGCCAGCAACAAGATTTCTCGCAAGACCTCAACACCAGGTGTTGGTGCTCGAGCTGGTGCGAGGGCAAGACTGACTCCGACCCACTCGAACTCTCGCAAATCACCGTATCGAGTTTCGAAGTCCATGAGGTACCGTTCGGAGAGGAGAACACTGCGGGAAACAGTGAAGCGTCTCTCGGCCGCGTTGGCAGCAGCAGAGGAGAAGATCAAGAAATTGGTAGCAGTTGCAGCCAAGAAAGAAGAAGTGTCGCGCTCGTTCTATGAGAATCCGATGTCCATGTAGGTCTGATTACGAGATATAGAGCACAGATCTAATACATACAGAACGTTCCCTGAAAATCAGGCAGCCTATCTCAAATCGCAAAGCTTGCAGCATGGGGATATCCCTAAACACTTCTTCCGCACATTCTGGGAGACAAGCGGAGCTATTACACCATACACATCGAATGCCAGCTGGCCAAGCACAGAAGAGGAGCTCAAGCCCCATACGGCATTCCAGTCTCTCGGCAAGTTCTCAATTGCACGCGACATCAGCTTAAAGAAATTGTTATACCACATCCAGTGGAATCGACGACGACCCGCCAACACGCTCATCTCTGTCTATGACCGCTTTCGTAAGTTCTTGTGTTAACCATGCATGACAAGTTGTTTACATTCAGCAGCGAAAGCAGAAAAGAGAGCTAAGTATGTCTATCATCAGAGTGCGATTCATGCTAGTCGGGTCTCGGTTGCGAAGATCAAGACCGCTGGTCTCGTACCGGCTTTCTTTGAAGCAACGCTTGTCATCCTCGTCGACGTTGACGATGGACACACAACCAAAGGCCCCCCTGCAGAAACGATTAAGCGCGTGGTCAAGATTCCTATCTGGGTGAATGAGAGTGTGGTTCCCAAAGATCGGTAACCAATCTCTCTAGGTCTGCATGAAAAGTTGGGTGGTGAGGTATGGATGTCAGTTCTCGAGAATTGCCGGAGTGGGTTGGATTTGCCGGAGGGATACCATGGGCAGGTTGAAGAATGGCTAGCAGGCGGCTTCATCCACGAGTCCCGCATCGCCGCTGTCTGGCCGTTTGATGGTCGCGAAGTCGTCCAAAAAGAAGGCGCAGAGGCGACTACGAGCTCAAACAACCAGGAGTGGGAGTTTGACTCTCGCCATAAAATTTGGCGTTCCAAGCTAGAGATGAAGAAGTGGAAGGAGAAGGATCGAGAGGAGAAGCAAAAGAAGAAGGCTGATCGGCAGCAGAAGAAGTTCACGACAAGGACGCGGGACTGGGACAACGTCTATCAGGCTCGTAGATGACAAGGCTCATTAATACAGCGAGACGATTGCTTGGGGCAGACCGTGCGAAGCGCAAGTCCACGTCGCCTTGTACGGAATGCAGCTTGAGTGAGCACTTGTCCGGCTGCAGTCTTTTTGCGACCGGAGCAACTTCATCAAGCTCTTCATCGCAGCTGTTCCGGCCTTCAACGTCAGTCTCACGTCCTCTGTCGCACAAACAAGAGTATGAACGTCTACTCTGGGGTGGCTTGTCCGCCACTGCCCTTCATTTTGGGTCTTGTCTTTTCCCCTGCTTTTTCAACCTCCTCTCTTTCGTTCTTTGACGTCTTTTCGAGCTCAGATAGTCTGCGGCAAAGGTAACAGGGTCACATCCTCCTTGCATACGCCGTTCGTGCTACCTAGAGGTTTTACATTGCATCTTCGTAGCTTGCTATAGAAAACAAACATCATGGCAACAAGCGGCTAGTTTGCTGGGGCAAGTATTTCGCTTGCTATTTCTTTACTTACACTATGAAATCACAGCGACAGCCACCGCTACAGTCCCTATTCTATATTTCAAGTCATCATTCTTCAAATATTCAATGACCTCCACCGAAAGCATTCTCCGTCCTCTGCATGCGAATGTGCTTGTATATGTAGTTTCAGAATTCAGGACACACTAAGGACGTTGTCGGCAAGTCAAGGCCCACAGCTTGATAGCCGTGTAGCATGCATATTCTTCAGCACGACTACTTGTCGCGCCATGGCCACTAGCTTGGAAGGTCAGCGTGAAAGAGTCGAAAGACTTGGGAGCAGCCTCGTCGCCAACGCCCTCAATTCACTGCATCGTGTACTAGTGTGTGTACAATGACCGCTAGCAATACAGCGCGGTCTCCCAAAGCTGAGCCAGGACTGCCATCACGACCTCTCGTCGCTCCCACAACCCGATCCTCGATCTTGCACACATCGCTGACTGACTTCTCAACAACCTTACATCCAACGCCAACATCCATTGCCGCTCAGCAGACGTACACATTCACCAATCTCCCCTCGCACCGACATGTCACGAGCTGCGGAATCCAACCGGGCGCATGTCGAGATCATGACTAAGGAGCTCACAGCAGCAGTAGGCGGCTTGGATCTCATCAAGCTAACGCCAACGAAGTCAATACCGTCTGAAGCACTGAAAAGCAAAGCAATTGAGAATGGTCTGGTCAAGATTGCAGACCGAGTCGCCCTCGACGTCCGGCTCAAATCCGTCTACTCGAGCTTCCATGTGTACAAGGACTTACGCCAGGTCAAGATGCCGGCGGTAGCAGCGCACAAAGCAGAGGATATCGCCGAGGATATGGGCTCCTATGGCAATTGTCTTTTCCTGGCTTATGAGTCTGCCGGAGCCTACAAGAAGGCACTTTGTGATGAGAAGGACAAAGACCTGCTCCCATACGTCGATCGCATAGAAATCGCAACCGACGCTCACCAGCAAAAGGCTGAGAGCTCCCGCGACTACCACTGCATCATGATACTACGGCTATACGACCGTTGTATCATTATCGATCCGATCGCATCCCCGTACGCCATTGTGGTTCCTCTGGGTGCAACATCGCGCCCAAAATCGTTTTCCAACTACCGGTTCTGCCGCATCGGTATCGGGTCCGCTCGTCTCCTGGTACATTATGGAGGCGATCACTACGAATTGCCTCACCCAGAATCAGAAGACGAATTCGCGTACAGCGATCCCTTCATATTGCTCCGAGGCGGCCTAGGTCAAGGTGTTGCGCAGCTCGCATGGCCGTCCGAAACGAAGTACGCTGTCGTCCCCCAACTCGACGTGTGCTGTGGCTGGATACAGTCGTGGACTACATACCATCGGGCACGGCCTACTTTGCCTTGCGATATAGTAGCAGGCGATACAGTATGGATGCTGGATCACTCTTTGTGGACTTCGAGAACAGGCAGCTGCACCTCACTGGCATGCCCTACAACGATTGGCTGGCACGATCTGAGAACGCCTACTTCGCCCGCCGTCTACGTTCTCGTAACGAATTCTCCGCCGATGAGAACGGTCAGCATGCAGAGTGGTGCCTTGATCTGGAAGTTAATGTCGTGGGGGACAAATTTCTCAAGAAAACCACCGAGGCGCTGGAGCTCATGGATGAGCTTTGCGAGAACTTTGGCCTGGACAAGGGCGAGGTACAGGTCATCGCAAAGTTCATGCTAGAGCTTTGGCAGGAAGTAGAGGTACCCAAGCAGGGCAGTCGCAAGCGCAAGCGAGAAACCACGACGCGGATGCCAGGGACGAAGAGGAAGCTTGGGACGAAGAGGAAGCTTGGGACGAAGAGGAAGCTTGGGACGAAGAGGAAGCCAGGTGGCAGCAGCCTTGCATTGGGCTTGATACCTTCAACCGGCGCTTTACGGATCTCTGCGCCTAATTACGGTCGGATATGATAGAGGGACGGCTGTAAAGCTTTAAAATCGGCCAGGAGCCCATATACCGCAATGCAGCATCGCACACATGACACTCCGGCTGGCCGGAAAGATGAGATCGCAAAAGTCGAGCTTCGAGTATATTTAGGACACCATATCAGAACGTAATATTTGCATACACTCATTGATATGTGTTGGATGGGGGAGCACAGGGCAGACAGAAAAGAGGCAGAAGGTTGTTGTATTGAGAGAGCTACAGTGAGCGATTATATACACAACCAGATGAGTAAGCAGGTGACTAACACAGTCACGTGAGGTGCAGTTCACAGTGTACCGTATGAACTGAGGTGCCAGGCTGACAATATGTCTTCTC
>Ga0265797_10006159_pt1 | contig 17101 bp, 18 predicted proteins | sample P2T30metagenome_FD_192433 | JGI IMG/M metagenome (GOLD analysis project Ga0265797, IMG submission 192433) | Plant litter microbial communities from East Loma Ridge, Irvine, California - P2 T30 | ecosystem: Environmental > Terrestrial > Plant litter > Unclassified | place: USA: California...
TGAAAGATTGCAGAAATTCACCTTGGCGCTCATTGGTGTTTGGACTACCTGTCCAACGTCGAAGAGCCGCGCAGAAGAATACCTGAATCTGCTTCATCTTTGATCCTCGTGGTCACTATACCTTGCCCCGTCTCAAAAAGTATTTCCCACTACTCGCCCTGCCTCGTGAGCTTCGCGACAAGATCCTCGACCACGCCATACGCCAGCCCTTCGAAATAGCCTCACCTCTCCACATGCCACCAACTACCCTCCGAAACATTTCAGCGCAGCCACGACTACTCCTTCACAGTACATATCCAGTTCGTAGAAAACCACGAGCGAGAGATGAAGGTTTCGAGTCGTCGGTAGGACGGAGAGGGAGAGGTAAATGTAGTGGTGAATGCGACACGTCTTTCTTGTCGAGGAGATTGAGGCCGCATCTCGCGTGCGTACGAGTCCTGCTCTACGATCTCAGGCTTACTGCGCTGTTAGTTGATGAATATTGCATATTGCATAGAGTATATCGCAAGTTGGAACTGCTATTCATCAACAGAGTGGTTCTAAAGCTTGTGGGTGTCCCAAGAACACCCTGGCAACCTGCCTGGGCTTCCCTTTTCGCCATTCATTGCAGCTCTTGCATCCGACAGGGCGTTGCCGGTGGATTTGCGTCCAAACGCCTGAGATATCACTGCTTGGATTCACTTACGAGTGATGATGAGATAGCTTTTAGGGTTGCGTTGTCTAATACTCGCATGGAACTGCAAGTACTGCAGCGTCTTCACCCGTGGGCTCCAGGAGGTAGCAATAAAGGCACTTCGTGAGGTGATAAACTCAGCTGCGACACAGAACGGAGGGGAATACCAAGCGTTGGGAATTTTGGCTGTTGGACTTCGACAAATGCAGGTACGAGGCGGAAGACGGAGTTCTATTTAGGGCGATGATGTCATCGTCTTTCGGCCTGCGGCTACCTTTGTCCCATGACTTACTCGGTATCAGAACACAGATCGTCGTCGTCTTGAGGCTTGGGGATGTAGCCCATGCAAGGCCTGCATTCTCCGCGAACTCCAGGTGTCGTGGTGACGAGATCGGGGTCCGATTAGCGGGACTCGACTGTCGCGCTACCGCGACTTTGGAGTGCATGGTAAGGCAACCTGTTTCAGCCACGTCCCAATTCGTTAAGGCGACGCCTCCAACGACATGATTTGCATACACAGCCGCCTTGCAATGCTTGAAGCACCGCCTCCAACAACGTGCACAGTGATCTACAAGCACTAGTTCTCAGGGACCAACATCGTGGTTGCAGCCTCGCATTGCTTCGGTACGAGTTCAGGGTTCGCGATTGGACAAAGGCTTGCGCGACGATCAATCGGCATGAAAGCCAATACTCCCAGAATGTCACTGTCCACAGCCAGGTTCGGAAAGGCAGAAAGAACATTTGTAGGACTCTCACAGTTTTAATCATTTCATTGCAGATGTCACATTCAAGCAGAAACGCTATTCGGATACGTTAAATTGCACAATACGGCACTACTTGAGCAATGACCATGGTGCAAGCGCAGTCGCGCAAGAACGTTGTGGTGTAAATAGCAACAAAAGCATGATTCAGGTACAACAAGGCCTCCAGCCGAACGCACTTCCAAACCCAAGCTCTATGGCCCACAGTGCACATACAGGGCAATGCCGATGTACATCGCTCACACAACCCGTCTTTAGTGTTCCCGAGCAAGGTGAACGTCGTCATGAGGATGAAGCTGTGCAAAGTGCTCGCGGAGCAAGACAACTCACAGCTGGAGGGTATATATACCATGCAGATGGCACGCATTTATTGTCCATCACATCCTTCAATCTCGCAACAGACTCTTCTATACTCATCACTACTCACCGGTCATTCGTCGACTTTCCAACTTCTCAAGTCTATCATACCTCACTTCCATCATGTACTACTCCAACATCGCCCTCGCCGCTTTCATCGCGTCTGCTGCCGCTGTAGCACTTCCAAGCGTGCGACTCGACTCGTTGACCAAGCGGTAAGTGTTCGTCTTTAGGAGCCTTGAGAGCATGAACTAATTGTGTCATAGAGCAGGAGATGAGCATGTTTTCAACAGCAATGGAAACATCAAGATCACTAGTAGGTTGCCCATCTAACCCTTCAACACAAAGAAGTTTTTAACACGTCCCGTAGTGTCGAAAGAAACTGTGAACATCGGCGCCCTCAACATCGACGAAATTCACGACACCTTGGCTTCAGTCTGCCACGAGAACGGTCAATGCGAGACCAATCCCGTCGTCAAGAAGGCCCGGAGTATCCACGGACAGACCGACCAGAAGGACCTCATCATCACACTCTCCCCAGATGGCGAATATCCTACCTGGATCCGTAACGCCCTCGTCGACATGCTTTTTGCAGCCGGCAAAGCTGCGATGAAGTGTGAGAATGGACAGTACACTGACATGTGTCCCGGTGTGACCGCCATGGCATACTGCCCGCAGCGGAAGATCAAGTTCGTCAACTGTGCGGTACCACAGTACTGGGGCATCAACTACCAGGCTCCAGACGCTGCAAATGCTGCGCCACCTAACATCGATATGGGTATCGACGTCGAAGTGGTCAAGCAGGATCTATGCACACCTCTCATGACCACTGGCTCAGCTATCGCTGGTGAGTACACTGTTGTTACGCCTCTGTGCCTCTATCGTTAGCTAATCTCGTGATAGGTCTTGCCAACCCATATGCTGGAGCAGGCATGTCGGTCCTTTCCCTTGTGTGCCAGTGAGATATCATCAATCTGCCTCTCGGATCTATCCACGCATGTATCAAAGCATGAAGCCCTTCCGACGTATCATTCAGATTCGGGCATCACTCTTTATTTGAAGCATTTTTCAGCACTGGGCGCACATGTATATATAAAGTCATAGAATTTCTTCCAATCCAGACAATTACATCAGCAAGACGATTTCTTATCATATTTTTCATTCAAATCAGTGTTCAGATATCATTTGGTCAGGGCTGATAGTCATATTTGGATTTAGCACGGCTAGCGCCTCCTCAACCACGGTTCAGCGGCGCGTAGTCGAAGAAAACCAGGCGTTTGAACCAAAGTCTTAACTTATAATGTCCTTAAAGCGCGACATTCCGCTCCCGCTTTTTCTATCCAATTCAAATATTTACAATGGCTTCGAAGTCCATCATGACACCACTACCACTACAATCATCCCGACGCTGTCTCCTTACGCTCCCGCAGGAGCTCCGCGACGAAGTCATTGACTTGATCCTGCATGACAGTACGAATCCGACGAAGATAACAGCGAGCTCTCACGAATCTCTCGACAATCCACTCCCCCACATCTGCCAGCAGCTCCGCTTCGAGACGCTGCAAAGAATCGCGAGCTTGCGGCTGAGCCCTGTCCTTAGGGTCACGAATATTGGAAATTCATCGTATCGAGCGAGCTGGAGTATCCCACCATCACCCGACGTTATACACGAACGCATCGATATCAACATTTACTATCAAAACATAACACGCGCTAGCTACTTTCACGAAGTTGCCGCAGAGACATGTCGCTTTGTCAAAATTGTCAACCGCGCTCTGGAATATCGCGTCAAGCACCTGCAAATCGATGTAACTTGCTCCAAATTCATGGGCAGAGTGAAGGCAATACGATACTTTGCTCGGGTCAAGAATGTGCCAGCTATTCAACGCTTGCTAAGTTGCATCTGGTCGGACAGCGAATGGGAAAAAAGGACGGTGGTTAGAGACGAGGACGTTGCAGAGCTTCAATTGCATGGGATACTCGAGACTGTGACATTGGCGATAGGGGAAGCGCGCATCGAGTGTAGAGTCCGGCGCGATGCTTGGAGAGGCGGGTGGAGGTGGACATGGAAGGACGTTAGTTAGCTTCTAGCATGAGGCCGTTGCAGTTTCACGGCATCGATAACTCTAGCTTCTTCGCGAAGATACGATAGCGAGTAACAAACATGGCGAGTGTTTGCTCTTCAAACAATCGAGCAATAAGACCAGAAGAGAGGGGAGTGTCACGGTAGTTCGAATCGGAGTACATGGATGTATATAAGTTAACAATAACTTCGGATGATGGCGTTCGCGCCTACATGAGTCTAGTATACAACAATCTACACAGATCTTCGAATGCCCAAAACGCTACACTTCGCTATGCAAAATTCAAGACAAAAGAAAATGCCTAGCAGCACAGAGTTGCTGGGAGGCGAAACGGACAAAGCTATGAAAGCTAGTACCTAGCCTCGGATAAAACTACAGTACGCCACGCTCGAGACACCGTCCTGGACGCTTACAACTCCTCGTCCTCGCAGTCGTCGTAGTCCTCATCAACATCGATGAGGCGTGCTGCGTGGAGTGGAGCTGCTGAAACCGGCGACGTGGCGGGCAGCTGCGTGGGGGTGGCGGTGATTTGAACCGGGATGTCGACTTGGGTCTCGACGGTCTCGGTGACGGTGGAGTTATCCTCCGCGATCGTGGTAACCTTAGACGGAGTCTGGGACTCTTGGACCTGTTGGATCTCCTCAGCACACTGGAGAGCTTGGTGAACGGCGTCATCGACGGAGCCGCTTACCAGCTGCTCGACCACCTTGTCCTCCTCGTTGACGTTGACAACCGGACCCGCCTCAGCTGAAGTCTCAGTCGTCGTCGTCTCATCATCCTCCTCATTGTCGGAGTCTGGCACATCTGAAATAGGTGAGCTGGAGATCCAATCAAAGTTGAGTGCTGGAAAAAAAGATGCAGAGGCCGCGCGAGTCTCACCATCGTCGTCGTAGGCCCCGGCAAGCTCCAGCAACTCCTCCCCAAGGTGTGAGAGCTTTGGCTGGTCCTTGAACGGAACAGTGGGCTCAGCTCCCTTTGAGACCATCTTCGGGGCAGGCTTCTTGGCCTTTTTCTTGGGCGTGGCCTTGCCGTCGTCATCCGAAACTTCGCCAGCTTCGTCGTCCGCGGTAGCGCCGCTCGCCTCGTCAAACTCCTTCTCCAGCGCCTTGCTCGGAGGGCCGAAGATTTTGACCATCTTCTTCGACACGCGGAGTGCCTTGCCAGCTGCTGAGTCATCGTTACGATACCGGACACCTTCGGGTGCCTCGCCCTTATCATAAGCCGGCTTGTAAGTCATGTATTCGTGGCGAACAGACTCTGTCGTTCGCCCCGAGGACAGCTCATGGAAGTCAAAAGCTGTACTCGCCGTGTGCTCTTGACCCATGAAATGGTCATTGAAGAGCGACGCCAACATCCAAATAGAGGCGTCGTCGTTATCCTTGCAGAGCTGGGCGAGATACTCACGCTCAAAACGGCTGAAAGGCGAATCTCCAGTGATACGTGAGATTGCCTGGGTTCGGCGGTCGTTGAGCGCTTTAATTGACTGCTTATCCGACCACGAGACTGGCTTGCCGTGCTCGTACGCGTAGTGAATAGGCGCGCGTCGAGGGTTCTGGTCGTTCTTGCTGATGGGTCGCATGTCGATCAATTTCAGCGTGAGGAGCTGTTCTTGATCGAGATCGGGGCCGTCTTCAGCGCCCTCGGGTGCGATGGGTCCAAAGTACTTAACGTAGCGTGAGCCTCGCTTGATCCTAAACCCAAGGTCTTCCCACAGTGGTGGGTTGACAGCAGCCATGGACGTTCGAGCGGAGGGCTGGTCTGGGTGCGGAAGAGGGTCTTTGGAGGTCGGCTTGATGCCCCACCACTTGGAGGGTGGAGGATCAGTGATGTCTGGAGTCCACGGCACGAAGCCCTGAGCGACGGGGGGTTGCTTCAACGCTGGCTTCGCGGAAGCCTTGCCCTTGGCGGTCTTGCCTTTGGAGGCCTTGGCCTGTGGCGTTGCGACCTCCTTGAATGCTTCGTCTTTCGTCGCAGCCATGTCGATGTCCGTAGGATCTTGGGCGGCGATGACCTCAGGAGTCATGGGCTCAACGCTCTCCGGCGTGGGCGTGGTTGGCGCAGACGCTGGGTCGGCGGCGTCGTGAGTGATCTTTAGCTTCTTCTGGGCAATCTGATCCTCGAGAGGAGACGGTGGGGCGGAGCGCTTAGACATGTTTGGTGTTGTGGCGCGTACAGGTGTTACTGTGTTCGTGTGTATGGTATAGATCGCGAAGGTGGTGTGCGAAGTTGCGAGTGGAGGTGGTTGTGGGGAGAGAGAATTGATGGACTGCGCTGAGGGTGCATTATAAGCACGGGCGGGAGACGGATCATAGTGTAGTCGTAACGTGAAAGGGCCAGGATTGTTAGCGGACGTCGATTTGCTTTATCGGTGACAAAACCTATATACAATGATCAAAAGGTGAAAACACGTGAGGGTAACATTGAGTGAAAGCAGGACAAAGACGGCGCAGCAAACGAACAATAAGGCAAAGGGCATGTGAAAACCGGAGTGACTGTGAAATATTGCGAGTCTCAGCGCGCTCTATCCATCCGCGTGTGGCCTCAACGCGCAAATCGTATTTGGGTTTGTCGCAGCGTGGGCTTTTCCATATTCACCAAACAGGCCAATGCTGCCGTCACGCCACGTTTAGACAGCTACAGGTGCAAAAAACAGTGTCTTTGGTCAGTTTTTATAGACCTATTCGTCATGTATGTGAGAAGTTCCAAGGAGCTCGGGTGTCGTTGCAGCACAACTTTCAATGTACCAGCCTACAAATTTGGCCGGAGCAGAGGTCGCGCTTTCACGTCCTCGTCATCAATGAAAGGAGGTGCGCGTATTCATCTGGTTCGTGGCAAGACTTGAGTTGCAGACGGGCACCGCACGCACATGAGCCGTCGGCTGTCGGGGGCCTGCGTCGGCTTGGAGCAGCAGGGTACCTATGGTAGGTAAGGGTGAACTTCTGTGATGAATGCCATTGATCTCAGGGTCGCGCATAATGCTGCCAGCTCTCGGAATTAGGACGGCGGTATGCCTTGAACGTTCGTGAAGGAGGAAAGCTACTAACCAACGTTCTTCGCGGTCGTTAAGGTACCGCGTTGGGCCTCGGCACGCTACGGTAGGTACGGTAGCGAAATAGAAAGGCAAGCACTTCCTCCTCTCCTTTACTGACGACAGCTTCGTCCCAACTCCCACCCGGTTCCATACCTACGCAGAACTCGCTGCGCTTGCTAGTAGACTACAGTACAGTCTCTCAGCGCTACAGAGCACCGCCAGAACTCATTGCTCCAGAATCGAGCTTCATCGAAGACCACAAAACAACTGCATCACGTTGCTTGTTGCAGTAATCATCCATGTTTCATGAGGAATTATGTATGACGGTGAAGAGAACTGGCGTCGAGATCCATCATAATGCAGGATTCAAAAAGGGCGACAACACGCATCCAATCTTGCGAATTCTGCACTGTCTACAACTACTACCCCTCTAAGGCTACCTGACGCCATGTACTTGTCGATATCAAATCGGACACTTTCGCGTTACCCACCGTGCAAGCAAATTTATGCACGCCAAACCACTCTGCTTAGTTACATCCAATCTGCCTATTCTGGTGGTCTCTAACTCCTCTCGAGCCACGCAGTGTGGGACCAAATCGCGTTGGCGCTTGTTGGGCCGTCATGGTGTACCAGTATCTCAGAGCCTTGGATACACCCCAGCAACGGCCATAGAGATGAGGCTGGGTACACAAACAACATACATATAAGTAGTTTGTACGCAGTGCGTTCTACGTTACCTTCCTCTCAATCCTTCGACCCTCTTATCCTTCATACAATGTTGCTTCGGACCACAATATGTTTCCTACACGCGACTGTTGTCTTTGCTGCAACTTCTTCTTATAAGCTCGAGTTGATGTGGGATATTGGCGCCCCCGATGGCCACGAGCGCGAAATGGTGTTCATCAACGGCGACTATCCTGGCCCAATTCTGGAAGCACAGCAGGGCGATTGGGTGGAAGTCGAAGTGTATAACAAGCTGCCGTTCAACACATCCATACACTTCCACGGTACGCATTATGCATCCCTAACAACTGAGCATATAGCTGAGTCTTGATCAGGGATACCACAGAGAAATACGCCATGGTCAGATGGCGTACCCGGTGTGTCCCAGAGACCCATCCAACCTGGCGCGATGTACACGTACAGATGGCTCGCCGAATCGTATGGTAGCTATTTCTATCACGCTCATACTCGGGGTCAAATTGATGACGGCGCGTACGGTCCGATAACCATCAGACCCAAAGTTGGGATACCGAAGCCGTTCGATATGATCAGCGAGGCGGATGTTGAACTGCTCGAAGAAGCAGAAGCAGCGGTGCAACCTCTACTACTTACAGACTGGCGCCACCAAACATCAAACCAAACATGGCATGATCAATTGGCCTCTGGGATCGAGAGCGCCGTTTGCATGGACTCTCTCCTGGTGAATGGTAAAGGTGCAGTGGACTGCTGGTCACGCGAAGAGATTGACGCATCCGTTTCTGGCCTCGCGAACCTCTTCAGTACGAACGGGCTGAAGCTGACCGACAAAGGGTATGCTGTTACGTCACATCGCAGTCTCTTGTACTGACAGCGGCAGATGCGTGCCACCGGCCCTTTATGCCCTCGCACAAACCATTGATGCGTCTGCCCTCCCCGACGAGGTCTTCCACATCTGTACACCGACCCAAGGATCGCGCGAAATTATCACACCGTCGCCTGGCAAGAAGTGGCTTGCACTCGATGTCATCTCAACCGCTGGCATTGATACATTCGCCTTCAGTATTGACGAGCATCCACTTTGGATCTATGCAGTCGACGCACACTACATCGAACCTCTCAAGGTTGATGTCCTTACTGTGTCCAATGGAGACCGATACTCCGTCTTCGTAGAGCTGGACAAGAAATCGGCCAACTACGCCATACGTGTCGCTTCTAACTCAGCTTCACAGGTCATCGATACTTACGCGCTCCTCTCGTATACCAGCTTGGCCACGGGTAAGAGGTGTGAGAACTCGACGACCGAATCTCACGCAAAGCTTGCAGCCTCGGAACCGTCAATCAACCGTGCTGGCCAAACTACAGCACCAGATGTTGCTGTATTCGACCAGGCGCAAATGAAGTCATTCCCACCGCAGTTTCCAGTTCCTGCTCCCGAGCCGGCTCAGACTCTCTTCATGCATATGAAGACATATGAAAACAGCTATACCTGGGCACTCAATTCAACACCGCTCTACCACTCCACACTAGAAGCTGGCAAGTCCCCTCTTCTCTGGCAACAACCCGGTGCTATCGACACAAGCGACGGCCTTACGATCGTTACGGAGAACAACACATGGGTGGATATTATATTCATCAGCAACGACTCCGGCCAGCCTCCTCACCCAATTCACAAGCACTCTAACAAAGCATTCATCATCGGTGGGGGCAAGGGAAGTTTTGAATGGACGTCTGTGGCTGAAGCCGCAGCTGTCATTCCGGACAACTTCAATCTTGACACGCCCCCGTACAGGGATGGCTTTGTTGTTCCTGCTAGCGGTCGCGAGCCCGTGTGGCTTGCGGTGCGATACCATGTCGTCAACCCGGGCGCGTTCATGCTCCACTGTCATGTTCAGAGTCATTTGAGCGGCGGTATGGCCATGGTCATACTTGATGGTGTGGATGAGTGGCCTGAGGTACCCGATGAGTACAAAAATTAGCTCGAGATCTTCTCGCCGCTAATAGGTGGTAGTGCGCTATACCTTCCATAGAACCATAGAATGTTACCTACATGTCGCGGGTCGGCCCACTAGCTGTACCAGATACCATCAACGATGCCCGAGAGAACGACTTTCATACGTGACTTCATTATCAAGAAGCCATTTCTGACCTGGCGCTGTCTTATGCGCAAATCACCCAAGTTATAGCTTCAGTACTGACCGCAAGTTGAACTTGGTGTATTCAACGGCATTTGGACAGTTCTTTACTCGCTCGTCCCCAGTACTATCAGCCTGCACCTGGACGAGATCGGCAACGTCCGGACCAGCGGCGAAGTGGGTCGAGACCACTATCAATACAAGCGTTGTGCGCTACGCTTATCAACAACGATACTAGAAATTGTTGGCTCGGCAATGCTCATGTCCTGTGTACCCATACTTTGCACAGTGTATCTGTAGAGCCTGCCACAGTCTTCACGCACATGTTGTGCCACCAACACCACCCGAACGTGGGAGCACGTGGGTCGTCTCGCCCGCGGACAACGTTTTCGTGATAATTGTCGTGGTGTTGCAATTTCCAGCACCCGGCCGCGTAGCATCGGCAGCCACCTTCCGACAGTTTCCTACCTCGGCTGCTAGTCGGGGGATTACGGCCACTGGCGTCAGAGAGCAACACCACCTGAGTACCCTTATCGTCATGCTGTCGCTATATATTGCTAATCGTCTTCCCCACACTTTACGACATGTTCGGCGACATCTTGCCGTACCGTTGTTTTTCAGGAACAGAGATCCATATAAGAGGCAAGACCAGGCCGCAATCATGCCGACACCGCCGTTTTGTCAAAGTCGCCGAGACATTTTAACTGAAATCTCTGGACTGTTTGCGAAGAAGAGCAAGACCAAAGATACAGCGAGAACACCGAAATCGATAGGTACTCTTCCCAAAGGCTGCGAGAGCGCAACGACGATAAGCACTTGTAATTCGTCTCACGATGGCGCCTCCGCAAAAGATCAAGCAATGGGTGTCCGGCCAGGACGGCTTGGATAAGCTGAGGATGGAGGAGGTGGATTGCCCGAAGCCTGGTGAAGATGAAGTATTGGTTGAGATACACTCTGTGAGCTTGAACTACAGGGACACTGAAGGTACGTGTCTCATTACCCCTGGATTGCAGCCTTGCTATGAACACCTAGAACATGTGAGCTAATCTATGTAGTCTGCATGGGCCTCTACAACCACCACAAGTCCGTCACGCAACCACCAGCTATCGTGCCGTGCAGCGACATGTGCGGTGTCGTAGTGTCCGTCGGTCCATCTTCGAACTCCACGAACGATCCCTACAAATCATCCGCTTTCCGTCTTAGTGAGGGCGACCGTGTTATCAGTACATTTGCACCCACTCACATTACTGGGCAAATCGCTGCAAGAGACTTAGGCAACGGACTCGGTGGCCCAGCTCCAGGTGTGCTAGTGCAGTACCGCGTCTTTCCAACCTACGGAGTCGTCAAGATCCCCGAATACATGAGCGACTACGAAGCAGCATGCCTTCCGATCGCTGCAATGACCGCATGGATGTCTCTGAACTGCATGCGTCCGAAAGGCGAGATTGTAGGCAAGGGCGAGACAATTGTATGCCAGGGCACCGGCGGCGTGAGCATCAGCGCCGCACAGATTGCGAGCGCGGCCGGCGCAGATGTCATTGTGACTTCTTCCTCGGACGACAAGCTGCAACGCGCAAAGAAGCTGGGCGCAAAGGAAACCATTAACTACCGCTCAAACCCAGAATGGGACAATGCCGTGCTCTCCGCGACTTCCGACAACGGTGCCGACATCGTCATCGAAGTTGGCGGCGCGCAAACTCTCCGCAAGTCCTTCGAGTGCGTGCGCTTTGGGGGCTTGATCGCGTGCATTGGGTACTTGAGCGGTAAGCAGGACGAGGCTGGGGACAGGACAAATACGAACTTGCTGTGCTTGAAGAGGAATGTTACGCTCAAGGGCATTGTCAATGGTCCGCGCGACGAGCTCGAGAGGATGTTGGAGTTTTATCAGGAAAAGAAGATCAAGCCGGTTGTTGATCGCGTGTTTGCGTTCGAGGAGGCAAAGGATGCGATTCAGTATCTGTTCGGAGGTGGACATTTTGGAAAGGTTGTTGTCAAGGTCAAGCAGTAAAAGGGACTGCGAAATACACAATTAAGACGTTTCAATCAACTAATGAATATGTGAAGAGATGAACAAAGTCTTCGAGAAACGCATCACGTTGCATGTATGGCACTGACGACTTACAGAAGTAGCGTAATCGCGTACAAGTGATACTGTTGTCGCAAACTTGTGACACTTGGTCAGCGACGCCGACGCTCGAATGCCTTCTTTCGAATGCCGGACAAGGCAACAACTCGATAGCAAGAGTGCGTACTGATTCCTCATGCCCCTCTCGAGAGGCCCTCTCCTTCCTCCGACCCGCAAAGCAATGTCATAACCGTTACTCATCACTATCAGCGGATGCGGCCTGAATGTCGCGAGACCAGCTGCAGATGCCCTTCGCGAAGTCGACCGCAAGCTGCTTCATGTCGAAACTGTCGGCGTCTCCAATGACAGCCATAACCCAAGCCTCTTCCTCGTCTTCAATGCTGGGCATTACCCAGGCTTCTTCATCCTCGTCCTCGATATTGGTCTCGATTCAGGCCTTCTCCTCGTCCATGACAATATCTAGGGTGGACTTGTCGACTGCCCAGCTTTTAGCCAGGCCACGCGGACCTAGCTTGAAGAGCCAGAGTGCCATCGAGATCTGGAAGTCGCTAGCTTCAACGAGGGTGTGGTCTGTACCAGCCCAATCGGCGTCGTCGAGGAGCTTGGCGATGACGCCGTTGAGTCGGAGCTGCTGGTTGACGGGCAGTCTGTGAAGGGCCCAGAGCACGGCATCGACCATCTGCATGAACGTGCGACTGGGGTACACCCACTGGTCAGCGACAGTCGCGAGCAGATCGAAACCCTTGAGGTCGTCGTAGCACGCGTCGCACTCGTGATCGAAGGGGCAGGCGATGCTTGTATCGGCGTGAACGGCGAAACGACGTGCGCAGGAAGCGATAATCTCGTTGCGTTCCTTGACCTTTTGTTGTTAGCGACGCGATGAGAACGTTCATTGATGCTTTCTTACCTGGTTGGATTATTCCTTGACGCTGAGCTGAGCTGTTAAATCCTGGATGGAAGTCTTCGGTCGCTCTACGAAGACGTAGACGGTGTCGTGGAGGTCTTGCTCACGAGAAACATCGCTTGTGGCCACCGGAATGCTGAGAGGCTCGCACCGGGGCGCTGTTGGCTCTTCGAAGCCAGAAGGGGGTGCGCGAACGATCTTGACAGTGGAGTGGCGTACACGACCAGTCCTGCCTTTGGTGTGGCGGGTGCCATTATGGGTGGTGATCGAGACGGTCTCCATCGAAGTGGACATGATATGCTTGAGAACACAGGGGCGATTGACCAGTATCCTTGATGTCTTAGAAAGCTGGAAATTTCCCAACAGCCTCGAAAGAAGGTGTTGACCAGGTGTGATCTCGTATATAAGAGCGCGCGTAGTTGCTATAATTCCCAAACAGCGCTAGCTACATTAGCGCAGTTATCGCGGTGAATGTCGAGGAAAGAGGAAACAAAAGAGTACTGCCATTGGAAACTCACCCTTTCGTTGTGAGTTCACCGCCACTTTGGAGCTTCGAAGGTTGGGGATTATCCAATCTTTATTCGCGAGCAGTCCTGTGCTTGATATAACCAAGCACCGAACGGTGTGCCATGCGTTTGCGACGGAATATGTAAACCTGCAGTATCACAAAGCTTGCGTATCAACCTCCGCCATCGAGTACACATGTCAGCACGATGCGAAACTTGGCAAAATAGAAAGTGCTGCGATGTAACCAGCGGTGGATAAGGTAAAATCAGAGACCCTTCCAAACCTAGAGCCATAATCGCATTGGCAAATGAGGCGCATGTTTTAAATTCCACACGCACCCGGTAAAAATCTGAAAGCATTAAGCCGCCTTCACATTACGGGTGGGAGAGACGATAAGCTCACGTCCTGGCGGTACACTTAGATCAGTGTTGAAGCTCGTGGAGCGTGAAGAAATGCTCACTTTTTGTATGATATACAAGACCTACCATGCACGAATGCAATGCCATGATCCCAATGCAGTCGTAATCTGTGCACTGACCCCTTGATTACCGAAGAAACCTCTACAAAACAAGACATATATATGTCATGAAGCAGCAAAGTGTCTATAGGCTGCAGCGAAAGGGCGACTCCGGGGCGCGGGAGCGGCCTCTCGGTAAGGAGCTGCTCCGAACTGGGCCTACTCAGTCATTTGAATTTGGCAAAACACTTTCGGAGCATGTGCGTCTCTACAATTGCCACTTTTACAATTTGACACATGTGCCTACTTTTGAGGTAGGGTTTCAAAACTCTCTCTCGAGTATACGTGTGCTAGCAGGCTGCGGTGGCACTTCTTGACTCTCGCTTCTCTTCCTAACGCAGGGCATCCTAACGTATCCGATTCGGACCGACTTGATGCTGGTTGCTTTACCGCAGCTGCATCATTTCCGAACGACGCCGAAAGAGTAAATCAATAATGACGAATGAGTCATGGAAAGAGAAGCACCGAAAGTGTTAATAGATGCGTGTCTCTGCTGTATATATGTAATCCACGCCTTTCTGAGTTCAAAGTGCTCGATTCGGCTGTTCACCTCCCACATCAACATTAATCGATCCTCGCCACCATGCTCAGCAATCGTCTCCTCGTATCTCTCATTTCTTTTTGCGCTGTTGTATCCGCTGCTCCGTCTGTCCATGTGCGTGACAATACTTTGGCAATCATCAGCCTCGGAAAGAACGGGACCGCGACGAGGGGCACAGCCAACGTTGCGGCGGCGGGCGACCTCTCGCCGTTTGGCTCGATTGGCATTGGTAAGCACTGCTCTTCTATTTCCTTTTCTGATCAACTAACTAACATCAATAGGATGTGGCATAAACTGGGAGGCCGAGACGTCGTACGGAGGTGAGTTGAGTGGCTGCTATGAGTCGGATTTGATGCTCACAATTCTAAGGCGGTCTTCAAGCGGGCTCTAGCAGCTTTGGCCTTGGTAGCGGTTTTACTGTTACACCGGACTCGATTACAATTGGTGCTGGTATTGGCCTCAATGACGCGAATGCAAATGCTAGCGTACAGTTTACGGGTGCGAAGAATGGAAGCGTGGAACTGGTCTTCGAAAGCTCAGCGCCAATCTTGTGCACACCGGGAGTAAGAGATGGGAAGTCAATCGTGTCGTGCAGGACGTGATAGTACTCTGAAGTAATGATTTCACTTGTCCTCACACAAAACAAGAATATGTTAAACGTGTCCATGAGGCCTCCGCGTGGTATCGTGAGAGTTACAGGGATGTAGGTTAGGGTTGTGGTGAACACGCAGACATTCTGTTATATGTTTCAAATACTTCGTCAATTCTTGAAATTTCGGCTAGATTCAGTTCAGCTCCGCAGGTACCTATGTCACCCACAAAAGACAGAAGATATGGCTTGGAAGCGTTGCAAAAGACTGCCGCCCTCGCGTGCTCCTGGTCGCACAGCGCTTGTATGAATAACCGTCGGCTACTGCGTGAGCGATGAAGAGCTCAGGTAGTAATTCTGCCGTAGAAGCTCGTTCCTTAATTGTCGCTTTTCGTCCTCTACACGGCCCACCATTTCCCAGGCTTCGAACAATCGCCCAGACAGAGCCGCGAGCTCCGAACCCCACTGGCACAGTCCCTTGGCATAAGCCTCGAGAGCCTTGAACTTGTCTCCATAGTCTGTATCGGAAACGTTCTCGAGGATCCAAACTTCTTCAGCGCTCATGAGGATGTCAAGGACCTCGCAACCAGCTGCGAAGCCGTTATCGAGTCCACTAGGTCCAATCTGCAGTGTCCAGAGGACAGCTGAGATCTCGAAGTCTCCTGAGGTGGAGTAGTCGTTGTCAGTCTCGGCCCAGTCGGAGCTGAGAAGACGGTCTAGAAGGCTGTTGAATGAGAGCTGCTGCCTCAGTGGGAGGCTGGATATGCAGTAGAGAGTCCAGGCGGGCATGGCAGTGAATGAGCGGAAGGAAGACGTCCACTCGTCATAGCAGTTGTACAAGACCTGGAGGCCCTCTAGATATGTCTCGCAGGCAGCGCACCTGGTGTCACCGAGGCGTTGGTGGCCGTTCATGGGGTGGCCAGCGAGCTAGCGAGCGACAAAGCTCATGACGGCAGCACGGGCAAGACCGTTCTGTACCTAGTTACCGTTAGCACCGCTGGAGAGCTGGATTGCTTTTGACTGACCGCCACTGAGTTCCAGTGACCCCCGATGCGCATGAAGCCTTCGAAGACATTTGGGTCCTCAGCCTCAGCCTCGATGTCCTCGCTTGCTTCAGTAGCCTCGGCAGCATCGATGAACTCGAAGTCTTCGTTTTCGATGTTGGGCAGATCCGTGTTGTTGACCGTGGTGAAGATGCTGGTCCAGCTTGTGAATGACATCTTGCTCGAAGACAAGGACGTGTCGCACGGAAGCCCAGCGCTTCCAACCGTGCGTACTACGGTGCTTGGCAAGCCAATCGCAGTACGTACGGCCCGCGCGAAGGCCCGATACGTACGGTGGTGATGGAAAAGGTATGAGAGACGGCCCGTAGTCGTAAAATAGCCGTACAGCGTCGTAATACGGCCCGTGTGGCTTCTTATCGGCTGAGAATTTCGCTTGGCAGTGAATCAGTCAATTGACGGGCGTGCTTTTTGTCGTATTCTGACACGTGTTTCTCCAAATCCTTCAGTGAGCTCTTCACAACGCCGCAGAGTAGCCAGTCCTTCTGCAGCTGCAGTGCCTCAATCGTAGCGCCTGCGAGTGAATTGCGATCACACGTGATCGTCCTTCTCGCCTTGCTGAAGGCTCGCTCGTTTGAGCAGCTGGTTGCTGGGATTGATAGGAAATCGATGGCGATTTTGCACAGGATTGGATAGTCGGATCGCCCTCGTTGAAGCCATCACCCAGCCACCTCCCCAACCCCCTCTGCACGGCTCCGCGCAAGGCCTTCCAATTTTGCTAGGAAATTGCTAATAAATTGGGAGCAGAACAGGCCTCACAGTGGCCCGCAGGTACCCGCCCGTGCTACTCGAAATTACGCCGTACAGCTCCTACTACGGCTCCCAAATCGTCACCCGAACGCGTACATTACGACTCAGTTCAATCGCTAGTACGTACTGCTTACTCAGCCGTACAGCCGTACAGTGCTACGACGTACTACGCACTGTTGGAAGCGCTGTCGGAAGCCAGAGAATGGTGAGACGTTAGATTGGTCCGAACGTGTATGTTGACTGCAGTTGGGTGACATCCGATAAAGATGATACAAGAGCGGAGGCCAGGTGGCCTTTATTAAGAAGTTCAAGCCACGCTAATTTTCCTAGCGCGCGTTGTCGGGGTGAATGTTTGCCTGAATGTTTGCCGATGTTCTCGCCGGCGGATAGCAAAGATCCCCGCGGT
>Ga0265797_10006162_pt1 | contig 17095 bp, 12 predicted proteins | sample P2T30metagenome_FD_192433 | JGI IMG/M metagenome (GOLD analysis project Ga0265797, IMG submission 192433) | Plant litter microbial communities from East Loma Ridge, Irvine, California - P2 T30 | ecosystem: Environmental > Terrestrial > Plant litter > Unclassified | place: USA: California...
GCGCTTCGGAGGCGGCGATCCAGGCGTGCTGCGAGGCCGTAAACACCAGGCTGGCGGCGCCGGCTTCGGGCGCCAGCACATGCCAGCTGCCGGCCTGCGGGTCCCAGTATTGCAGCACGCCGCGCGTGTGGGCCAGTGCCAGCATGCGCTCGCCGGGAAAGCCAAAGCCGGCGGCGGCAAACACCGAGCACGCATTCGGCGGCGCCGGCATGGTCAGGTCGCAGCGGCCCGGCGTCGGCGCGGCCGGGCGTTCTTCGAGGCTGTCGCCCAGCGGCAGCGAGGTGACCGGCAAGCCATGCGGCACATGGCGCGGCAATGCATCGTCGCCGCCCGGGCCCCACCAGCCGCGTCCACGCGCCGCCGTAGCGTTCAGGCGCAGCAAAGGACGGCCGCAGTGCGGGCAATAGGCGAAACCTTCGGGGTAGATCGGCGCGCAGCCGCAATCAAGCGGCAGCGAGGCGCCCAGCAGATGGGCGACATCGGGCAGGCGTGCGCGCGCCTGGCCCTGCCAGTCGACCTGGCCCAGCCCTTCGCTCGCCAGCAGCGAGAATTCGCCGCTCGCCTCATGCTCCTGCCAGATGCTGGCAGGCGTCTCCCATCGGTACGCCATAGTGCTCGCTTTTCGCTCTGCCATAGATTCGTTGAAACACGACCCGCAAGCCGCCCTGCTTGTCTTTGCTGTTGCTCAAATGATAGCGCCGCAGACCGTCTTGCGGCGCGCTGTTCACCAGGTAGCGTGGCCCGATCCCGAGAGGATCAATAAACGAACTCATGCCCTGGCAGGAAGCGGAACTTTTGGCAGGCGAACGTATAATGGCCGCCTCATACCTACCTCTCCCACGCTTCGGGAACCTGCCATGACCGCTGCCGACCTCTCCACCATCGCGCCGGACGACGACCTGCCCCTGCACGCCGTCGATGCCGCGACCAGACATCTGCATGATGTGCTGACGATCGCGCTCGAGCATGGCCCGGCGCAGCAGGCGCTGGTGGTGTACGACACCCGCACCGCCCTGGCGCGCGCCCTGCTCGAAGGCTACCGCCGCAATCTGCCGCAAGCCACCTTCGTCGACTTCGACAGCACGAGTCCCGAGGTGGTGCTGGCGGCGTTCCGCGCGATGGCGGCGCACGACCTGGTGGTGCTGCTGCAATCGTCCAACTTCCGCCTCGATGGCTTTCGCATCCGGGTCGAGCTGTTCAAGCTGGATCTGAAAGTGATCGAGCATGTGCACCTGTCGCGCATGCCCGGCATGCAGCGCGAGCACTACATCGACGCGCTGGCCTACGACCCGGCCTACTTCCGCGGCACCGGCCGCGCGCTCAAGGAGCGCATCGACCGCGCGCCGCATGGCCGCGTGGTTGGGGGCGGCGAGACGCTGACCTTTGCTTCGCCGTTCGAGCCGGCCAAACTCAATATCGGCGACTACAGCGAGATGAACAACGTCGGCGGCCAGTTCCCGATCGGCGAAGTGTTTACCGAGGCGCTCGACCTGGAAGCCGTGCATGGCCGTGTGCAAATCCACGTGTTCGGCGACACCAGCTACCGCTCGAACCATCCCGAGGTGCCGGTGACGCTGATCATCGACGCCGGCCGCGTGGTCGCCACCGAGAACGCGACGCCGGCCTTCCAGCAGGTGCTGGACAATATCCGCGCGGACGAAGGTGAAGTCTGGGTGCGCGAACTGGGGTTTGGCCTGAACCGCGCCTTCACGCGCGAACTGCGGGTGGACGATATCGGCACCTACGAACGCATGTGCGGCATCCACCTGTCGCTCGGCGCCAAGCATGGCGTGTACACCAAGCCGGGCTTCAAGCGCAAGGATGCGCGCTACCACATCGACGTGTTCGCGGTGACCGATGCGGTCTACCTGGGCGACGAGCGGGTATACGCGGACGGACGCTGGCTGGCCTGACGCCTGCGCGCCTGCCAGCCACGAAAACCCATGGTATGATTTCTGTTTGATCATTCGGGATTTACGATGCCGGACGCGCTTTCCAGACACGTCAGGGAAATCCAGTCCATCGCCGCCGTGCCGCGCATGCTGGAAACCGTCGCTGCCCTCACCGGCCTGCGCTTCGTCTGCATCGCCCATGTCACCGACACGACCTGGACCACCTGCGCCGTGCATGACGAGCTCGGTTTCGGCCTGGTGCCCGGCGCGCAGCTGGACGTGACCACGACCCTGTGCGAAGAAGTCCGCGAGACCCGCAAGGCCGTCGTCATCGACAGCGTGCGCGACGACAAGTGCTACCGCGACCACCACACGCCACGCATCTACGGTTTCCAGAGCTATTTTTCGATCCCGATCTTCCGCCCTGACGGTTTTTATTTCGGTACCTTGTGCGGCCTCGATCCCGAGCCCGCGCCGCTCAGCGAAGGCGCCACGGTGCCGGCCCTGACCCTGTTCGCCGAACTGGTCTCGCGCCAGCTCGAAACCGAACGTTCGCTGCGCGCCACGCATTCGGACCTGCTGTCCGAACGCGAGACGGCCGAATTGCGCGAGCAGTTCATCGCGGTGCTCGGCCACGACCTGCGCACGCCCCTGAGCGCGATCCTGACCCGGGCCGAACTGCTGACGCGCCTCAGCGACGATCCGGCCACGATCGTGGCCGCCAACAAGATCCGCGGCAGCGTCCTGCGCATGGCCGGGCTGGTCGACAATGTCGTCGATTTCACCCGTGGCCGCATGGGTTCGGGGCTGCAGCTCGACCTGGCCGAGCGCACTGACATCGACCTGGTGCTGGAACAGGTGATCGACGAGTTGCGCGACGCGTTTCCCGACCGGGCCATTACGACAGGCATCGAGCCCGGGATGACGCTGCGCTGTGACCCCCAGCGCCTGGCGCAGTTGCTGTCGAACCTGGCCAAGAACGCGCTACTGCACGGCGATGCTGGCCGGCCCGTACAGGTAACGGCCCGTATCGACAATGCCGTCTTCGTACTCGATGTGGTCAACGAGGGGCTGGAACTGGGCCCTGACGTCATCGCACAGTTATTCAAGCCTTATTGGCGCGCCACATCGCGCAGCGGTGACGATGGCATGGGGCTGGGCCTGTACATCGTCGACCAGATCGCGCGCGCGCATGGCGCCACGATTGACATCACCTCGATCGATGGGCGCACCCGCTTCGCCCTCAGCATGCCGGCGGCATGAAATAAGTTTACTGCTTGCCGCTACCAGGCGCCTCTCCATACTGTTTGTCGTTCATGCAAGCAACTGGAGAAGTCCATGCGTTCCAAGCAAGCTGCTGCCCCGCATTTGCACTGCGCTTTTCTGTTTGCGGTGATTGGCCTGACTGCGGCCTCCGCCCACGCCGACGACGCTGCCGCCATCGCCCGCATCGAAGCTGGCCTGCGTCCGCCGGTCGCGCTGGCCAATGCGCCGCTCAAGACTGCAACCCTGCAGGACGCCATGACACGCCTGAAGGTGCCGGGCGTGAGCGTCGCCGTGATCAAATCAGGGTGGATGCGGCGCCCGGATCGGCATGGCGCTATTCGGGCGGCGGCTATACGCTGCTGCAGCAGGCCATGATCGACCGCGCCGGCAAGCCGTTCGACGTCCTGCTGCAGGAATCGGTGCTGGCGCCGCTGGGCATGCATGAGAGTACCTTCGCCCAGCCGCTGCCGGCTGCCTTAGAGGCCAGGGCAGCCCGTCCCCATGGCCGCGACGGCAAGCCCTTCCCCGGAGGCGCCTTCACCCATCCCGAGCAGGCCGCTGCTGGCCTGTGGACGACGCCGCAGGACCTGGCGAAGTTCGCGATCGCGATCCAGAAGGGGGCGGCGGGCCTTGATAATGGCGTGCTGTCGCCAGCCATGACGCGCACCATGCTCACGCCGGTGATGAACGACTACGCGCTGGGTTTGCAGATCCAGGACGGCGGCAAAGGCTTCGGCCACGGTGGCAGCAATATGGGCTTCAAGGCGGCCATGGTCGGTTCGGTCGAGGGCGGCGACGGGGCGGTGATCCTGACCAATGGCGACAATGGCGGCGACCTGGCCGCTGGCCTGATGCGCGCGATCGCCCACGAATACCAATGGGCCGGCAACCAGACCCGCCTGCGCACGGCGGTCGACCTGGCGCCGGCCGATAAAAAGGCCCTGGTCGGCAAAGACGAGATCCAAGGCCTGGGGGGCTTCGAGATCGCCGAGCGCGAAGGCCAGCTGATGATCACCAACCGCGGCGCCCCGTGGGAGCGGCTGCATGCGGAATCCGAGAAGGTGCTGTTCCGCTTGTCAAGTCCGATCGAGCTGCGCCGCCTTGACAACGACAGCGGCCAATCGGTGCTGGGCTCATCGTCGGTACCGTACAAACGCGTAGAGAGCAGGTAGTAACACCGAATATTTCAGGTTTTTTACAAATCCCCTGAGCAGTTGATTATTATCAAGGATAGAATTCTTTACTAATATCCAAACAAACTCAGGGGAAATATGTTCCGTTTGCCTATCGGCGTGGCAGCGCTATGCCTTGCCACCTCGGCGTTTGCCGCCGCACCGTTCGATGACAAGTTCCGCCAGCTCGACGAACTGCTGCCGACGCCGGGCGCGATCCGCACCGCTTCCGGCGCGCCGGGCCAGGCCTACTGGCAGCAGCGCGCCGACTACACGATCCGCGCCACGCTCGACGAATCGAAACGCTCCCTGAGCGGCGCCGGCACGGTGACCTACCATAACAATTCCCCGGATACGCTGAAATACCTGTGGCTGCAGCTGGACCAGAACATCTATCAGCAGGGTTCGGACGCGCGCCAGAGCGCCACCCTCCCCTCGCGCAACGCCTGGATCGGCGCCACCCAGCAGACCGGCCTGAAATATGACGGCCTGCGGACCCTGCTCGAGCAGCGCACCTTCCCGGGTGGTTTCGACATCCTGGCGGTGAAGGATTCGGGCGGCCGTCCGCTGCCTTACACCATCAACAAGACGATGATGCGGATCGACCTGCCGCAGGCGCTGAAACCAGGCGCGCGGGTCTCGTTCAGCATCGACTGGCGCTACAACATCAACGAGCAGAAGGTGCTCGGCGGCCGCGCCGGCTACGAGAAGTTCGACGACAATAACGACTTGTTCGAGATCGCCCAGTGGTTCCCGCGTATGGCGGCCTACTACGATGTCTACGGCTGGCAGCACAAGCAGTTCCTGGGCGCGGGTGAGTTCACCCTCGAATTCGGCGACTACGATGTGCGCATCACGGTACCGGCCGACCACGTGGTGGCGTCGACCGGCGAGCTGCAGAACCCGGGCGATGTGCTCACCGCCGCCCAGCGCGATCGCCTCAAGCAGGCCCGTACCGCGAAGAAGCCGGTCATTATCGTGACGCAGGCAGAAGCGGAAGCGGCCGAGAAAGCGCGCAGCAGCGCGAGCAAGACCTGGCACTTCAAGGCGAAGAACGTGCGCGACTTCGCGTTCGCCTCGAGCCGCAAGTTCATCTGGGACGCCCAGGGCGTCAAGAGCGGCGATGTCGACGTGCTGGCGATGTCGTACTACCCGAAGGAAGGCAACCCGCTGTGGGAGAAATACTCGACCCAGGCGATCATCCACACCATCGAGCAGTACAACAAGTACTCGTTCGACTACCCGTATCCAACCGCGATCTCGGTCAACGGCCCGGTGGGCGGCATGGAATATCCGATGATCTCGTTCAACGGTCCGCGTCCCGTCAAGGACAAGAAGACCGGCGAGATCACTTATTCGCAGCGCACCAAGTATGGCCTGATCGGCGTGATCATCCATGAAGTGGGCCACAACTACTTCCCGATGATCGTCAACTCGGACGAGCGCCAGTGGACCTGGATGGACGAGGGCCTGAACACCTTCGTGCAGTACCTGGCGCAGCAGGCGTGGGAAGAGAACTGGCCGGACAGCCGCGGCGAGCCGCGCCGCATCACCGACTACATGAAGAGCCGCAACCAGGTGCCGATCATGACCAACTCGGAGTCGCTGCTGCAGTTCGGGAACAACGCCTATGCCAAGCCGGCCGCCGCACTGAACGTGCTGCGCGAGACGGTGCTGGGCCGCGAGCTGTTCGACTTCGCGTTCAGGGAATACGCCAACCGCTGGAAATTCAAGCGCCCGACCCCGGCCGACTTCTTCCGCACCATGGAAGACGCGTCAGGCACCGACCTCGACTGGTTCTGGCGCGGCTGGTTCTATACCACCGACGCGGTCGATGTCAGCGTCGATGGCATGACCGAATACACGGTGTCGAGCCAGGATCCTGAAGTGGAAAAGGCAATGCAGCGCGCCCGTCGCGCCGAGGAACCGGTATCCGTCACCAGCCAGCGTAACAAGGGCATGGCGCGCCGCGTCGATGCGCATCCGGAGCTGAAGGACTTCTATAACGAGAACGACGACTTCACCGTTACCAACAAGGACCGCAACAAGTACCAGGAAAAGATGGCGGGCCTCGAGGATTGGGAAAAGGCGCTGCTCAAGGAAGGCAAGCACCTGTACCTGGTCGACTTCTCGAATGTCGGCGGGCTGGTGACGCCGCTGGTGGTGGAGCTGGAGTTCAAGAGCGGCAAGAAGACTATTGAACGCATTCCGGCGGAAGTGTGGCGCTATTCGCCGACCAAGATCACCAAGCTGTTCGTGACCGATGAGCCGCTTGTTGGCTTGACCCAGGATCCGTATTGGGAGACGGCGGATATCGATGTCAGCAACAATAGCTGGCCGCGCAAGGCGACGCCGTCGCGTCTTGAACTGTTCAAGACCGAGCGGGATCCAAATAATCTGATGCGTGATTATGGGACCAAGCTCAAGGAACAGGGCAAGGCTGAAGAGACCAAGGCTGAGTGATCGGCTGACTGGATTCTTGTTGAACGCGTCGGCGGCGTAGCCGCCAACCCTACTTATGTTGAACGCGTGGACGGGAGACCCGGCTCGGCGCCCCCGTCCACCTACCGGCAGTGTCGCGAGATGCTGCCGATTCTGCATTTTTCTGCTGCCCCGAATATGAAACTCAAGCACCTGCACGCCACCCTCGCCGCTCTCGTTTTTTCCGCCTCCGCCAGCGCCGCCGGCCCCGTCTTCGACGACAAGTTCCGCCAGCTGGAAGAGCTGCTGCCGACGCCAGGCGAGACGCGCAATGCGGCCGGTGCACCGGGCCACAAGTACTGGCAGCAGCGCGCCGACTACAAGCTGCGCGTGACGCTCGACGAGAGCAAGCGCTCGCTCAGCGGTTCCGGCACCGTCACTTATCACAACAATTCGCCGGATACGCTGTCCTACCTGTGGGTGCAGCTGGACCAGAACATGTTCAGGAGCGACTCGGACAACCGCACTATCTCGACGCTGCCGTCGCGCGACGCATGGCAGGCGCGGGGTAACGATGGTGTCAAGTTCGATGCGCTGCGTTTTACGCTCGAGTCGCGCAAGTTCGCCGGCGGGATCGATATCGCGAGCGTGACCGGCAGCGACGGCAAGCCGCTGCGCTACACGATCAACAAGACGATGATGCGGATCGACCTGCCGCAGCCGCTCAAACCCGGCGCGCGCACGTCGTTCAATGTGGCGTGGAGCTTCAATATCCCCGAGATGAATGTGCTGGGCCGTCGCATGGGCTTCGAGCGTTTTGATGACGGCAACGACATCTACGAGATCGCCCAGTGGTTCCCGCGCATGGCCGCCTATTACGACGCGGCCGGCTGGCAGAACGCGCAATACCTTGGTGATGGCGAATTCACCCTCGAATTCGGCGACTACGATGTGCAGATCACCGCGCCAGCCGACCACGTGGTGGCGTCCACCGGCGAACTGCAGAACGCGGGCGATGTGCTCACCGCAGCACAACGCGATCGTCTCAAGCAAGCGAAGAGCGCCAGCAAGCCGGTCATGATCATTACCCAGGCCGAGGCGCAGGCCACCGAAAAAGGCCGCTCGACCGCTACCAAAACCTGGCGCTTCAATGCGAAGAACGTGCGCGACTTTGCCTTCGCCACCAGCCGCAAATTCATCTGGGATGCGCAAGGCATCAAGAGCGGCAAGCAGGACGTGATGGCGATGTCGTACTACCCGGCCGAAGCCAATCCGCTGTGGGAGAAGTATTCGACGCCAGCCGTGATCCACACCATCGAGCAGTACAACAAGTACTCGTTCGACTACCCGTATCCGGTCGCGATCTCGGTCAACGGCCCGGTCGGCGGCATGGAATACCCGATGCTGTCGTTTAATGGCCGCCGTCCCGTGAAGGACGCCAAGACCGGCGAACTGACCTACTCGAAGGCCGCCAAGTATGGCCTGATCAGCGTAATCATCCACGAGGTCGGCCACAACTACTTCCCGATGATCGTCAATTCGGACGAGCGCCAGTGGACCTGGATGGACGAGGGCATGAACAGCTTCCTGCAGTTTTTGGCCGAGCAGGCCTGGGAAGAAAACTACCCGGCCCGCCGCGGCGAGCCGCGCGACATCGTGTCGTACATGCGCAGCACGAACCAGGCGCCGATCATGACCAATGCCGAGTCGACCCTCCAGCGTGGCAACAACGCCTACGCCAAGCCGGCTACCGCCCTGAACATCCTGCGCGAGACGATCCTGGGCCGCGAACTGTTCGACTTCGCCTTCAGGGAATACGCCGAGCGCTGGAAGTTCAAGCGCCCGACGCCGGCCGACTTCTTCCGCACCATGGAAGACGCCTCGGGAACGGACCTCGACTGGTTCTGGCGCGGCTGGTTCTATACCACCGACGCGGTCGACATCAGCGTGGACGGCATCACCGAATACACGGTCAGCAGCCAGGACCCGGAAGTCGAGAACACGCTGCGCCGCGAGCGCGCCAACGGTGAGCCGCTGTCGATCATGGACCAGCGCAACAAGGGAATGGCGCGCCGCATCGATGCGCATCCCGAGCTGAAGGATTTCTATAACGAGAACGACGAGTTCACGGTCACCAACAAGGAGCGCAACGCCTACCAGGAAAAGATCGCGGGCCTGGAAGACTGGGAAAAGGCGCTGCTCAAGGAAGGCAAGCACCTGACCATGGTCGACTTCTCGAACAAGGGCGGGTTGGTGATGCCGCTGATCGTCGAGATCGAACTGAAAAGCGGCAAGAAGGTCATCGAGCGTATCCCGGCCGAGGTGTGGCGAATGTCGCCCAAGCAGGTTACGAAGCTGTTCGTCACCGACGAGCCGATCGTGGGCCTGACCCAGGACCCGTTCTGGGAAACCGCCGACATCGACACCAGCAACAACAGCTGGCCACGCAAGGCCACGCCGTCGCGTCTTGAACTGTTCAAGACCGAGCGCGATCCGGCCAATCTGATGCGCGACGCGCGCACGCCGTTGAAGGCCGCCCCGGCGCCGAAGGCGGCGCAATGACGCTGCGCGGCTTCAAGGGACTGTGCCTGGCCCTGCTGCTGTGCGTGAGCACAGCGGCCAGCGCGCACCGCTTCCACTTCGGCATGACCGATATCACCTACAACGCGCGCACCGGCAGCACCGAGATCGTCCACACCTTCACGGCGCACGATATCGACGCCCTGCTCCTCACCCTGCACAAGCGCCAGTTCGACCTGAGCGAGCCCGCCGACCAGACCGTGCTGCGCAAGTACATCGAGCAGCACTTCTGGCTCGCCGCGAAGGACAACAAGCGTCTGAACGTCACATGGGTCGGCATGACGGTCGACGCCAACAGCGTCGTGATCTACCAGGAAGTCGAGAACACGCCGCTGTCGCGCGCGGCCACGATCCGCCAGGACGTGCTGATCGACCTCTTGCCCGAACAGGTCAACACCGTCAACCTCAACGAGGGCAAGGCCGTCCACTCGCTCACCTTCACGCGCCAGGCGCCCGAGCAACCGGCGCGCTGACGACGATTGACTTTTGAGGGCGCGCAGCCTGTAATACGGTCATCCTCTCGTCACAGGACGACCGCCATGCCGCTTCGCGCACTGCTCGCCATCGTCTGGATCAGCATCGGCATCTTCAGCTTCTACATCGCAGCCTTCTACGGCGGCGCCATCCTCGCCGGCACCCTCGACAAGGACTGGAACGAGGTGCTACCCGCCTTGTATGCGCCTGACGCGCTGGCCGCCGCTGCGATGATCGGCATGCACTTCATCGCCGGCGCCGCTGTGCTGCTGCTCGGCCCCCTGCAATTCATCACCTCGCTGCGCACACGCCATCCACGTTTTCACCGCTGGACCGGGCGTGTGTATCTGGTCTCCGCCCTGCTGGCCGGCGTGGGCGGCCTGGCCTATCTGGTCTTGAGGGGGGCGGTGGGCGGCATCGTGATGGAGCTCGGCTTCGGCCTGTATGGCGTGCTGACCGTGATGGCGGCCGTGCAGGCCTGGCGCCATGCGGTCGCGCGCCGCCTGGACCTGCACCGCGCCTGGGCGATCCGCCTGTTCGCGCTCGGCATCGGCTCCTGGCTATACCGCATGTACTACGGCATCTGGCTCAAGGGCCTGGATGGCGCCGGCCACACGGGCACCTTCGACGGCCCGTTCGACATGACAATGAGTTTCTTCTTCTACCTGCCCAACCTGCTCGTGGCCGAGTACTTCATCCGGCGCCGCTCGCCGCCCGTGTTTTCCGTGCCGCGTCGCGTGCTGGGCCAGGCCGGCATCGCCCTGCTGGTGCTGGTGCTGCTGGCGGCAACCTGGCTGTTCGCGTATGCCTATTGGCTGCCGCATATCGGTCGCCGGCTGGCCCCGCTGTTTGCCTGATCTGGCGCATCCTGCATTCGGCGGGGGCCATCACCTGTAAAGATGAAAGGTGCTACGCTAACGGGATGACTACACCGCAACTCCCTTATCTCGCACCGTCGCAGCTGACGGATGCCTTGCGCAGCACCGGTTACGCCGTCCTGCGTCCACGCGATGTCGCCCAGCTGGCCGGCTGCAGCATCGAAGAACTCGATACGCTGGTGCCTAGCTGGGACCAGCTCGAACTGGATGAATACCTCAAGGACGGCGGCCGTTACCGGCGTCGGCGCCACTCCTGCTTCATCGACGACGGCGCCGCACTGACGCAGACGCCGCACCGCGCGCACTGGCAGCCGGTTGAATACAACGCCCTGCACGGCGGCATGCACCGCCTGTTCGCGCCAATGGAAACCGCCACGGTCGCCAACCCGGCCTGGGAACGCCTGCTGCGCGCGCTGGGTAGCGTGTGCTCGGCAGCGGCCGGCGCGCAGCCCTGGTTCGTCGAAGCGCACCAGTTCCGCATTGATACCGCCGACGGCATCGGCCGTCCGACGCCCGAAGGCGCACACCGCGACGGTGTGAACTTCGTGGCCGTGATGCTGATTGGCCGCCAGAACATCAAGGGCGGCGAGACGCGCGTGTTCGACGCCGACGGTCCTTCCGGGCAGCGGTTCACGATGCTCGAACCCTGGACCCTGCTGCTGCTGGACGACGCCGCAGTGATTCACGAGTCGACTCCGATCCAGCCGCTGGGCAAACACGGGCACCGCGATACCCTGGTGCTGACCTGGCGCGCCGATTCCTTCCAGGGCGAAAACGCCTGATCTGATCAACAACGCCAAAAAAAACGCCCGCGGAACCTGAAGGTTGGCGGGCGGGAATCCAATTTTCGGAGAAAACTGGAGGAGACAGTTCCAATATAGCCGCTTTCATTGTGCAGTGCAATACGGTAGAACTACTGGAGTTGTTTCAATAGAGGAAGCGCTCTAACGCAAGCCTGCCAGACATCACTTTTGCGGCGCTGCGCCATTTCCTATTTCTCGTACTTCCCTACGTTCCAGCCACATCTCCGCCTAAATCTCGCACCTTTGATCAAAATCATGATCACTAAGGCCGAATTAGTGTGTGTATTTCTCGCAACATTCAAAACTTCAGGACTCGTCCCAGGCAGGAATCCTCGGAAACGAGGCCGCGTGCACCCCTGTTGGGCTTAGGGGTTTTGCTACACTTTCGTCGCTCTCCTAAAAGTCAGAAATCATGCGAAAAATTCGACATCCCCGTGCGCTTGTCCTCACCCTGGGCGCGGCCGCACTGTGCGCTGTGTTTGCAATTGCCACGGCGGACCGCGCCACCGCCAAGGACGAGAAGGCGGCGCCCCGTCCCGCCCTGAGCGTCACCACGGCCCGCCCCGCCACCACGAACCTGCCGATCAATCTCACTGCCAACGGCAGCATCGCCGCCTGGCAGGAAGCGATCATCGGGAGTGAGTCGAACAGCCTGCGCCTGGCGGAAGTGCGCGTGAATGTCGGCGACGTGGTCAAACAGGGCGAAGTGCTGGCCGTGTTCGCGGATGAAGCCGTGCGCGCCGACATCGACGTCGCCCGTGCATCGCTGCTCGAAGCCCAGGCCAATGCCCAGGAAGCCAAGTCGAATGCCGACCGCGCGCGCAAGCTCGAGAAATCCGGCGCGCTGAGCGCCCAGCAAGTCACCGAATACTTCACCGGCGAACGCACCGCCAACGCGCGCGTGAAGTCGGCCCAGGCCAGCCTCACCCAGCAACAGCTGCGCCTGAAATACACGCAGGTGGTCGCGCCCGACAGCGGCGTGATCTCGGCGCGCAGCGCCACCGTTGGCGCCGTGGTCGGCGTCGGCACCGAACTGTTTCGCATGATCCGCCAGGGCCGCCTCGAATGGCGCGCCGAGGTGGTGGCGCAAGACCTGGGCCGCATCCGGCCGGGCCGCAAGGCCATCGTGCGCGCTGCCAGCGGGCTGGAAGTCGCCGGCAAGGTGCGCACCGTGGCGCCATCGGTCGATCCGCAGACCCGCGTCGCGCTGGTCTATGTCGACCTGCCGCCTGCGCTGGCGGGCAATATGCCGCTGAAAGCCGGCATGTTCGCCAGCGGCCGTTTCGAACTCGGCGCCTCCAATGCGCTGACCGTGCCGCAGCAGTCGGTCATCGTGCGCGATGGCTTCAGCTATGTATTCCGCCTGAACCCGGACAGCCGCGTGAGCCAGGTGAAGGTGACGCTGGGCCGCCGCCTGGGCGAGCGCGTGGAAGTCGTCAACGGCGTGAACGCCGACACGCCGATCGTCGTGAGCGGCGCCGGCTTCCTCAATGACGGCGACCTGGTGCGCCATATCGCCACGCCGGCGGCGCCGCCTGCAGCTGCCGCAGCGCCCCGCACTACCGCTGCCCGCTAGGACGATCGATGAATTTTTCCGCACTGTCGATCCGCAATCCAATCCCGGCGATCATGCTGTTCGTCCTGCTCACCGTGGCGGGGCTGCTGGCCTTCAACGCCAGCAAGGTGCAGGACTTCCCCGACATCGAACTGCCGATCGTGACCGTCACCGCCACCCTCGACGGCGCCGCCCCGGCGCAGCTCGAGACCGAGGTCGCGCGCAAGATGGAAGACGCGATCGCCACCCTGCAAGGCATCAAGAACATCTATACGAGCGTGCTCGATGGCGTGGCTACCGTCACGGTCGAATTCGTACTCGAACGTAACCCGTCCGACGCTGTCAACGATGTGCGCGACGCGGTCTCGCGGGTGCGCGCCGACATGCCGGCCGAGATGCGCGACCCCACGGTCACCAAGACCAATACCGCCGGCCGCGTGGTCTCCACCTTTACCGTGGCCGCTGCACAAGGATCAACCCTGGACGACCAGGAGCTGAGCTGGTTCGTCGACAACGACGTCGCCAAGCGCCTGTTGAGCGTGCCCGGCATGGGAGCCGTGAAGCGCGTCGGCGGCGTCACGCGCGAAGTGCGCGTCGAACTCGACGACCAGCGCATGGCCGCTCTGCGCGTGTCGGCGCTGGATATCTCGCGCCAGTTGCGCAATGTGCAGCGCGAGGCGCCGGGCGGGCGCGGCGATGTCAGCGGCGTCGAGCAATCGGTGCGCACCCTGGCCACCGTGCAGACGGCCCAGCAGCTGGCCGCGATGGACATCCCGCTGCCGGACGGCCGCCACGTGCGCCTGGACCAGGTGGCCAGGGTCTCGGATACCGTGGCCGAGCCGCGCGCGCTGGCCGAGCAGGATGGCCGCAAGGTGGTCGCCTTCGAGGTGTTCCGCACCCGCGGCGCCGGCGAGATCGATGTCGCCACCGGCGCGCGCGCCGCGATGGCGCAGCTCGGGACAGAGAACCCCAAGCTGGTGATCAGGGAAGTCATCGACAACTCGTATTCGGTCGAAGAGAACTTCGACGCCTCGATGCACATGCTGTACGAAGGCGCGCTGCTGGCAGTGCTGGTGGTGTGGTGGTTCCTGCGCGACTGGCGCGCGACGCTGATCGCCGCCGCCGCCCTGCCGCTGTCGGTGATCCCGGCCTTCCTCGGCCAGTACCTGTTCGGCTACACGCTCAATATGGTGACGCTGCTGTCGCTGGCCCTGGTGGTCGGCGTGCTGGTCGACGATGCGATCGTCGAGATCGAAAACATCTCGCGCCACCTCCATATGGGCAAGACACCGATGCAGGCCTCGCTCGAAGCGGCCGACGAGATCGGGATGGCGGTCATCGCCACCACCTTCGCCCTGGTTGCCGTGTTCCTGCCGACCGCCTTCATGGGCGGCATTCCGGGTAAATTCTTCAAGCAGTTCGGCTGGACTGCGGTGCTGGCGATCCTGGCCTCGCTGCTGGTGGCGCGCCTGCTCACACCGATGATGTGCGCCTACCTGCTCAAGGCGCCGAAGAACGCCGGCCAGGCGGGGCACGAACAACAGGATGGCGCCCTGATGCGGCGCTACCTCGCCGTGATGCAATGGTGCCTGCGCCGGCGCGGCCTGACGATGCTCGGCGCGGCGGTGTTCTTCGCCGGTTCGCTGGCCCTGGTGCCCCTGCTGCCGACCGGCTTCATGCCACCGGCCGACCGTTCGCAGACGCAAGTGAACGTCGAACTGGCGCCGGGCGCCACCCTGGCCCAGACCCATGTGGTGGCCGAACAGGTGCGAAAGCAGGTAATGCAGGTCGCCGGCGTGAAAAGCGTGTTCAGCTCGATCGGTGGCGGCTCCAGCGGCGACGCCTTCTCGCCAGGCGCCGCAGCCGAAGCGCGGCGCGCGGTGCTGACGATCGCCACCGTCGGACGCGGCGAGCGTGACGTCAAGCTTGGCGTGATCGAGAACGCCATCCGCGAGCAACTGGCCAGCATCCCCGGCGCGCGCTTCACGGTCGGCATTCCCGATGCCGGCACCAAGATGCAACTGGTGCTGCGCAGCGACGACGCCCAGGCGCTGGTCGCTGCCGCGCGCCAGGCCGAGCGCGAGCTGCGCAGCTTGAAAGGCATCGGCAATGTCAGCTCCAGCGCCTCACTGGTGCGGCCCGAGATCATCGTGCGTCCCGACTTTGCGCGCGCCGCCGACCTGGGCGTGACCGCGGCCTCGATCGGCGAAACGGTGCGCGTGGCCACCGCCGGCGACTACGACCAGTCGCTGGCCAAGATGAACCTGGACGAACGCCAGGTGCCGATCCGGGTCAAGCTGCCGGACGCGGTGCGCGCCGACCTGGACGCCATCGGGCGCCTGACGGTGCCGGGCGCGAACGGCCCGGTGCTGCTCTCGACCGTGGCCGACATCACGATGGAAAGCGGACCGGCCCAGATCAACCGGCTCAACCGCAGCCGCAATGTGACGCTCGACGTCGAGCTCTCGGGCCGCACGCTGGGCGAAGTCAACGCCGAAGCGCGCGCACTGCCGGTGTTCCAGTCGCTGCCGTCGTCGGTCACCATCGCGGAACTGGGCGACGCCCAGGAAATGCGGCTGCTGTTCGCCAGCTTCGGCGTGGCCATGCTGATCGGCGTGCTGTGCATCTACGGCGTGCTGGTGCTGCTGTTCTCCGACTTCATGCAGCCGGTGACGATCCTGGCGGCGCTGCCGCTGTCGATCGGCGGCGCGTTTGTCGCCCTTTTAATCACCAGCAACGCGCTGTCGATGCCGACCATGATCGGTCTGATCATGCTGATGGGGATCGTGACCAAGAACTCGATCCTGCTGGTCGATTACGCGATCCTGGCGCGCGAAGCAGGCATGAACCGGTTCGATGCGCTGGTGGACGCCTGCCACAAGCGCAGCCGTCCGATCGTAATGACCACCATCGCGATGGGCGCCGGCATGCTGCCGCTGGCGCTGGGCTTTTCGGGCGACCCGAGCTTCCGCTCGCCGATGGCGGTGGCGGTGATCGGCGGCCTGATCACCTCGACTTTACTGAGTCTGCTGGTGGTGCCGGCGGTGTACACCTACATCGACGACCTGGAACACTGGTTCAAGCGCACCGGCCGCAAGCTGCGGCGGCAACCGGCGCCTGCCTGAGCAGGGCGGCGTTCTCAGCGGAGTTCCTGTTGTCAGGCATGCTGCAACGCTTGCCAGATGATGAAGAACTTCGCGCCGCTGTTGGCGGGGCAGTACTTCAAATACTGCTCCCGCAATGGACGGTCCAGCGCGCCGACGATGGCGCCGATGAGCGCCACATCCTGTTCGTCCACGATGGCCTTCGGATGCGCCCAGCGCGGGAGTCCGGGTTCGCGGCCGAGCAGGCATAACGGGATGACGCCCGAGATCAAGAGCGGCAAGATAACCGGCACCAAGTAAGCCCACCAGGGCGACCAGACGACCGCGATCAGACAGGCCAGCAGAAAAGAGCCTAGCACGGTGGCGCCAACGACCTGCTCGCCGCGCCGCTCCAGCCAGTCGGGCGGGTAGCGCATTGCCAGCCTGAGCGCCACGCCATGCAGACTGGCATGGTCGCCACGCGAAATCCGACTGCGCGAAGAGTCCCACATCAGCATGTCCCTAGCCGAGCAACAACGGCAGGACCAGCACTCCCGCCAACAAGACGTTCTTGACATCGGACAGCGGCAGAAAGATCGCCATGCAGAGCGCGGGGATCGCGACCAGCAATTCCTGGCGCTGTGGCGCGCCGGCCTGCAATGCGGCAATCAGCACGAGAACGATGACGCAGGCGATCCAGATCGACCACAACGTATGCGTCATGAAATGTGCGCCGCGCAGTTGCTGCAGGTAAGCGACAGCGGTGCCGGAGGCGATTGCCAGCAGCGCGACCCGGCGCGCCGCTGCCGGCCCTGCCGGCAGCCAGAACACGGCCAGCGCCAGCAGCCACAAGGCGCTCGAGGCGTGTCCCGCAGGCAGGCACTGGCCGGGGAAACTGTTGGCCGGGAAGGCGCCGAACAGGCGCACATAGGGCTGGTCGCCGCCATAGCGCAACAAATCCCACGGGCAAT
>Ga0265797_10006163_pt1 | contig 17095 bp, 14 predicted proteins | sample P2T30metagenome_FD_192433 | JGI IMG/M metagenome (GOLD analysis project Ga0265797, IMG submission 192433) | Plant litter microbial communities from East Loma Ridge, Irvine, California - P2 T30 | ecosystem: Environmental > Terrestrial > Plant litter > Unclassified | place: USA: California...
GAGGAGCGGGACCAGCCCTGGGAAGAATATGCGGAGAGAGGTGTGGGGAGAGGAAGACGGAGGTCGAGGGTCCATGGCACACAGGGCAGACAGACATGGCCGCGTCGTTGCGGTCTGGAGGCGCGGGCTATCATGCACCCACGCTAAGATGGGCTCTTGCCTAATCAGGAAGCACGTCAATGCGTCTTAGCGCAGGAACTTAAGCTGCAAAATTCGATTGGACTCACGGCCGTCACCCAACCCGACCCAGCAAACGACGCAGGAGAGCGGCTGCAAGTCACTCTCCCACCCCTCTATTTCATCACGCCCCCCACCAGGTCGCTCACCTTTTCTTTCTCTTCGTTGATACCCACTTTGTACCCTTCGGCAGCAAGCACTGCCAGCCAATTTTCGGCCTCTTTTCGCTCTTCTACTTATCCCACCAAATTTTTCCTCTTCTACACCCACGCCCGCACATACGCGTCAGCGCCCAAGAAGAAAAAAATGCCTCCCAAGAAACAGGTCAAGGAGGAGAAGCTTCCGCTCGGCAGGCCAGGCAACAACCTGAAGAGTGGTATCGTGAGTGAGAGCCCTGTGTAGCTTTGTCTTGTCGCGTTCTCACATTAACAGTAATTGCCAGGTTGGCCTAGCAAACGTCGGCAAGTCGACTCTCTTCCAAGCCATCACAAAGTGCTCACTGGGTAACCCTGCCGTAAGTCGCGCGCCATTTCGCGTTTCGAAATTTTCGCTGACCCGCTTAGAATTTTCCATATGCCACCATCGACCCTGAAGAATCTCGTGTTCTGGTCCCCGATGAGCGCTTCGACTGGTTGGTAGAGCACTACAAGCCCAAATCAGTCGTGCCTGCCCATCTCACGATTTACGACATTGCTGGTCTTACCCGTGGTGCTTCGACTGGTGCTGGTCTCGGTAACGCCTTCTTGTCACATATTCGCGCTGTCGATGCCATCTTCCAAGTCGTCCGATGCTTCGACGACGCTGAGATCATCCACGTCGAGGGTGATGTCGACCCAATCCGTGATTTGGACATTATTGCCGAAGAACTGCGCCTAAAAGACATTGAGTTCGTCGAGAAGGCGCTCGTAGCGCTCGTCAAGGAGACAAGGAGAGGCGGCCAGAGCTTGGAGATGAAGAAGCTCAAGGAGGAGCAAGCCACCGTCGAAAAGGTCCTTGAGATGCTCAAGGCTGGCAAGGACGTCCGCAAGGGCAACTGGTCTCCCAAGGAGGTAAGCTCACCCTCTTTTCTTCACTGTCTCTGTTACAAGATGACAAAGAGCGATTGCTCTATAATCCCAGCTCTCTGATGGTCCATAAACGCTGGACCGTCGTGAAGTGACGTCCTTTTCTGATTTGTAACATCCCAACTCAATTGTGCAACGTCAATCTCCTCGCGAATGGTTACTTACAATTCGTCAGGTCGAGCACATCAACCCTCTTTTCCTGCTCTCCGCCAAGCCTGTTGTATACCTCGTCAACTTGAGCGAGAAGGACTACATTCGCCAGAAGAACAAGCATCTGCCTAAGATTGCTGAATGGGTCAAGACCAACGCCCCTGGCGACCCAATCATTCCCATCTCCGTACAACTCGAGGAGCGCATCGCCGTCATGTCTGACGCCGAGGCTGCTGAGGAGCTCAAGAACCTGGGCACCAAGTCGGCGCTTCCCAAGGCCATCCAGACGATGCGCAAGGCTCTTCAACTTGGCAGCTTCTTCACAACTGGTACCGACGAAGTCCGACAATGGACAATACGGACCGGCACCAAGGCACCACAAGCGGCTGGTGTTATCCACGGCGACTTTGAGAAGACATTTATCCAGTGTGTCGTGTACAACTACACCACACTAAGGGAAGAAGGTGATGAAGCTACTTGCAAGGCAAAGGGTAAGATCATGACCAAGGGCAAGGACTACGTTGTTGAGGATGGTGATATCATCCTCATCAAGGCCGGTGCGGCAAAGGCGTAGATGGCTTGTCACGCGGCTGTACTGGATATTCGAGCCTCGGCTCTTCTGTCCATGTGTATGTGTTTACGATCTCGATGCACCTCTTTTGATAAGATACATGAAAAGCAGCTAGTCTGCAACTGAATGAATAAGAAGACAAATGAACACAAGTACAAATCCAATATTATAAGTGTGATGTTTCAGCCTCGTGACTTGCTGTTGTGTAACAATATTCCCATTGTCGCCTTGATGTTCTACCAGTGAGGATACCGCCTTGAGCGAAGGGAAGCCCATTGTTTTCTGACGAGCAAATCCATGAACCGCAATATGAATGCACGACAAGCTCTTCGTCACCCACCTCAGCCTGCTCACTTTGCCTTTCCCTTACTCTCAACCAGCATCCAACTGTTCCCACAAACACAATGCTTGCTTACGCCCATGAGCCACTGACAATGATGTGTCGTATACCCCTGCAGACCCGGAAACACATCTTCCATGCAAGCACCACACCTCACACACTGCCTAAGTAAACCCTTCCTCTTCTTCTCCTCGCCATTCGCCCCAGCAGCACTTGCAATGCTATCGCTGCGATTACGCGAACCGTGGCCCGTGTTGACGGGATGCGTGACGGTGCCTGTACCGCGGATAATCATCTTCTGGCACACGTCGACGACGTGCGTGTCGTGCCAGATAGCCGCGCGTTTGGAAGCCGAGAGACCAAGCCAAGTAGTATCGAAGAACATGAGTTTGCCGAGATCGAGCTTATCAGCCAGACAAGCGTTTTGCTGGTTGCTGTTCCAGAGCGTGTCTGTGACGAGGCGCTTTGCCGCTGGGAAGAGAATATCTGGGATTTTGCCGATGAGGAGTTCGCGTTCAATGACATTGCGCTGGGCTTCGCTTTGATTGCGCTGCTTGTAGATGCCGCGGACGTGGTTTTGGGTTTCGCTGATGAGGACCTCGAACCAGCGCCATTCGAACGGGAGTTCATTTACGGCGGAGAGGAGGGGCGTGAAGAGTCTCTTGGCTTCGGGCGAGGGCGTGGGTGCGTTGGGGTTGGCGGCGTGGGCTTCGGCGCTACGCTTTACCCACTGGATTGGCTGTGCCCACATCTTCATCATGGCGCGGGGGAAGGCGGAGAGAAGGAGTAAAACAGCTGGGTTGTTGAGCTCACGCATTTTGGTCTCGAGGACTTCGCGCGTCAGGTCTGTGGGTGGGATGTCGGATAAGGCCCGTCCTAGTGTGAAGAGCTCGTCGAGTACGTAGGCCATGAAGTGCATTGTCCATCTACATGTCCCAATCATCGGAGGCACATATTCAGCCTTGAGGTTTGTTTTTCCTGGGTCGCCATGTAGACGGAAAACGGCCGTCAGGATCTGCGTGAGATACTTGACGTTAAGGATCATCCAGGCCATTTTACTGCTGAGGGAGCGGTTGATGCCACCCTCGAGCCCCAGAAGGTGCATTGCTGAGAGGTTCTTGACGAAGAAGGGCGAGCGTCCCATCAAGATGAAGTGATTTGTTGAGTTGTCGTCAATACCGCAGTCGACGTTCACTTGGAGCCCCTCAAAGAGATGGTTGATGAAGTCGTGCTTTCGCTTTTCGCTTATTGGTCCGACAATGGCGAAGATATCGTCACTGGAGAAGTATTGATTGGCGGCTGATGCAAACTGAAGAGTGAGTGCTGCAAGCGCTGCCGAGTGTTGTGGCTCCTCATCATCTGTAGCCAATGTCCCATGTGAGTACTCCATCGAGCGCAGCTTTGTGGTGCCATCTAGTTGCATGCACACAGCTATGCAGTGATTGGGCGAGAAAGCCACATGTAGCGAAGGTTCGGCATGTTGGAAAACGAATCCAGCTTGCAAGAGCGAGGTCACGGTGTTGGTATTGTCATCTGGTAGGATGCCCTCCATAGTGGAACGTTTCCTGAACTCTACTGCACCGTCGTTATAGCAAAAGGCCAAGAACATATCATACCAAATGGGATAGAAGGCTAAGACAACTGCATGGAGCGCGAAATCATGCTGCCTCTTGAGTACAAAGGTATTTTGAGCAGGCACTGAGCTCACGCTTTTCTTCTTTGATGTCACCTGGTCGAGACTTGGATGTAGTTGGTTTTTTTGCTCCTGATGCACTTCCCACTTGACGATGATGCTGTAACGCGACTCCTGGGGGTTCAAATCATATGATATAGGATTTGGCGGCTTGCAGAATATGGCCTGGATGGTGGGTATAGAGACATCATCCTGCTGGGGTGTGACAGGAAGGAAATTGAGGTGTGTTAGTTGAGCAGCAGCCGTGCCCCTGGATTCTGTACTGGTACTCAGATCATCATTTGTCATATCAACGGGATTACAATCGTCTTCCATGGCGATTAATGAGACTTGAATCGTTGGCTTCTCGAACGGACCTGCATTCTGGCTGCGCTTATCTGCTGGGACGTTCCAGACCGTTTCGATGCGACACAAGTAAAGCCGTCTCTTGACGTCGTAGGCTGCCAACAGAAGAGTGTTGTCTATAGACATCAGTATTTATGTTGTAGCATGTGATGAAGGAATTACCATTGTTAGACGCAAAGGCTGCGTGGGTGAAGGGCTCCTTGGTTGAGAGCATGGGCCCAAGCTGAGCGGATGCTTCTTGCCAGTAGTTGTCATTCTGCTGGAAGCGAAGCTTGAGTTCACCGTGCCTCTTAAGGTAGATGAGCGATGCTTTACCATCGACGGGATGATGCGCGTTGTTGAACATGTGTTGTCTGATATTCCATTTCCATTTGTTCCCCTCGCGCGCAGCCGACCAAGCGATTAGATTCTGGGAGCGTGTCAGTATAGTTGTCACGAGACGTTAGTAAAAGTCTTGCCTTTTGTGAATAGGGCAGAATTGCCAGCCAGTGCATGCCTACCACAGCATCTACTTCAGACTCGGGATGGGGTATATCGGCTCTGCTGAATTGCATACGGTCCAAGGCCATGGCACATGAGAAGACCATGACACGACCCGCTTCATCCATGACGGCAAGATCGTTTCCTAGATGACTCCATGACAGGTGCGTTAATGGAAAGACCTCGCGACCCTGTGGCAAGTCGAGTGGCACAGCTTTTCCAAGGTCCCACTTGCCAGTCTCAGGATCATGCGAGAAGATCTTGAGGTTGACAGAATAGCCATCAGGGCTGATGTAGGCGACGCAACCGTTCTTGGACCATGATATTTTCCTGATAGCTTTTTTTTAGTGAAGCATGCAGACTCACGTGAGACAGGTCTTACTGGCAACAGCCATTAGACGCTAGCTCGTCAATGCGCCCGTCGAGGCCTTTTAGTGGCGGGATTGTGTTGATAGTTGTAATGTTGACATGTTCCGAGTCTCCGAAGAGATCGTCCACATCCATGTTGTAGCTTGCGCCGTCCATGCTGGTGAGACGTGCCCTGCCTGTAGGGTGATGCAACGCAGATATGGTGATGGGAAAACAAAAGTCAGCAAGTGCGGTGAAATGAGAAGATGGTGGACAAGTAGCGCCAGAGTGATGAAACAATGAGTTGCCGGGTATCACAGATAACAGAAAGGAACAAGGGATGCTTCTCCAAACGAGACCTGGGCAGCAGCCATGAAGTTGGTGAGGCTACGCTCTGGTTGGCAGACCGACTGAGACCAGCTCGCGGAAGTAAGCGAAACCCGGCTAACGCAGACTAGAGCTAGCGCGGCTTAGCCTCGTGTGCTGTTCGCGGCTGCTTCGTGCTGCAGTCATGTGTCCAGCATCATCCTTCATGGCTGGTACTAGCCAAGGCATATTGTAGAGGACGTAACAAAATTCAAAATTACGGCTACTCGTGTAAATGCACGCGATTTGTGCATGGTACACAGCTGTTGCGCGCACTGTTGAGCCGGCCTTGCAATACTCGGGGAACCGGCTCGCTACATGTGCGCCGTCAGTGCCGGCTGGCACATGGAAGCATGCTGTCCAGAATGAAGTCTGGCAAACAAAGACCAAGGCGCCATTCACGGCGCAACAAATCAGTCTGCCATATAAGCCAGCAACTCAGTTGTTTCTTGTCCTGCGCGCCATTTCTCGCTTGCTTCTGCACAGACTCGTTCCAAAGGTAAACAGATCCAGTGCTTAGCTTCCTCCTTGGCATCCCTACCCGGCGTCTTATGGTTGTCGAGGTGAACCAGCGCTCCCCGTCATCGCATCCACCGCCAACCCTCTTTCACTCCGCCCACCCACACCCACACCCACGCCCACCCCTTTGCCCTCCTCACCACCACCACCACAACCCCGGCTATCCCAGACGCGCCTGTCCATTTTTCGTCGCGCTTCCCCAAATTGTCGCAATGGTCTAGTGCGCTTGCCCTATCGCACGGATTTCCTCGACGGAGATCCAACAACAGGTTGTGGTAGTCACGACCCACAGCCTTCCATTCCTGCTCACCCCACGCCTTTACCGTCCCTACGCAATCTCTGCACGCGGCACTTTCCGAGAACATCGCCTTGGTATATACAGAAAGGGTTTTGTCGCGATAGGCCAAGTTCTGAAGCGTGTCGGAGCGTAGACGCGGTACGGTGTGTCTTCCAAAGTCGCAGCGCGCCTTCGCCTTCACTCACGAGCCTTGCACTCCACACGCGATCGTCGTTGCCTTATCGATCTATACGCCACACCATCCCAGCCACCTCTTTCCCTTCACAATGGCTGCCGATACCCTAAACGAAGGGCCCAGCTCGCCCTTGACCGAGATCTCGGATTCTGAACTCTCGATTCTCTCTCGGTCGCCCACCCCCCCGCTGGAGCTCAGCAGAACCTTCGCTCAGCAGCGCGCATACGTCTCCCCCTCATCGTCTCGACGATCTTCTGCCAAGACCACGCCGGCGCCAGAAGACATGCCTTCACCACCGTCCAGCAACGACGAGAACCCGCGCCCCTCGAAGAGAAGGAAGCTCGCTGAGCCCAAGGAGCGTACGGCCGAATACCTCGACCTGTCGACAACCGATATACACGAAGACGAACTACCACAACTGCAGCGCCTGCTGAACGTTCTGCACAAGAAGCGCAAGATCGTGGTTATTGCAGGTGCAGGCATATCCGTGTCAGCCGGCATACCCGACTTCCGATCGTCTACGGGCTTGTTCAACACGCTCAAAAAGGAGCACAAGCTCAAATCGTCCGGCAAGGATCTTTTTGATGCCTCTGTATATCAAGACGACACGTCCACGTCCACGTTCCACGACATGGTGCGCACACTTTCACAGCACACAAAGTCAGCAGAGCCTACTGCTTTCCACCATCTTCTCGCAACGCTCGCTCAAGAAGGCCGCTTGATGCGACTCTATACTCAGAACGTTGACGGTATAGATACCTCTCTGCCGCCCTTGAGCACACAAGTCCCACTACCCAAGAAGGGACCTTGGCCAAAGACTGTGCAGGTGCACGGCGGCCTCGACTACATGGTCTGCTCCAAATGCCACGCTCTGGCGCCTTTTGACGCCAAGCAATTTAACGGACCTAAACCCCCTCCATGCCCAAGCTGCGTGGAGAACGATGAGATACGCCAGTTTGCTGACAAGCGAAGTCATGGAATTGGGCGACTGCGGCCACGCATGGTTCTCTACAATGAACACAATCCCGATGACGAATCTATCGGTTCTTGCGCATCACATGATATGCGCATGCGCCCGGATGCTGTTATTGTGGCTGGTACCACGTTGAAGGTCCCTGGTGTACGACGCATTGCTCGCGAAATGTGCAATATTGTTCGCGATCGAAAGGACGGTGTCACAGTCTGGCTCAACAACGACCCAGAGCCGCTAGGCAAAGATCTCGAGGACAAATGGGATCTGGTCGTGAAGGGACCTTGTGACGAAGTTGCTCGCCATGCGAAAATGCGACGATGGGATGATCCAATGGACTATAAGACGGTCACCGACGAAGATCTTAGCAAGGTCAAGGAGAAGCAAAGGGCAGAGGTCGTTATTGGCACTCCTCGCAAACCAGGTGTACTTCGCAATGCAGGCCAGTTGACACCTGGCCAAAGCCCGCGCATTCTTCCAAAATCTTTCAACAAGGAAGAGCCGGACACGCCATCGAAGAAGGGTACAAAGCGCAAGACGGATGCACAGATGGACCTATTTGGCAAAGTCGCCACCAAGGCACTCCCAAAAAGGCCCAAGGGACAACCGAAGAAAGCGGCAGCGAGCAAGAGCAAATCGAAGAAGGAGCCAAAGAATGATGCGCCTGCTATCAACAATGTCTTCAAGGCTACAAAGGGCGCTGCAAAACTTTCGACCAAGAAAACTTCTGATGCCGACTTTACAGTCATCGAGTCCAAGTACACGCCGCAGCCACAATCGAAGCCTAAAGAGAACGTTAGCGACGTCATTCACGTCCAGAAGACCCGTGCTCCTACCACTCCCAGGAAGACCACACGTCTGACCAGGATCAAGTCAAACTATGTTTTCAGACCTGTATCGAATGTAGATGGCCGTAACAACCACTCACCGAAACGGCCACCCATCGAAAGCTTTACTCCAACCAAGGATCGCACCCCAAGTGCTCAACTCCAAGAGGAGATGGCATTCGCACGTGCTACATCCTCTACAGATGAGTCTCGTCCATCATCATCTGGCAGTGCGCAGCGGCACATTATCGAAAGTCCCACGGGAGCGGTGCCCAAAAATATGAATCACCTGCTCTGTTAGCGTTAACTGCATTCTCGGCGTTGGTCGTACTACCGTACTAGTACTAGGGCAATTTTTACATTTATGTTATGGAATTGAGTGCGTTTGAGGCGTTCACTTATGTGTACAGATGGATATCAGCTGTACCAGTACTTTTCCAATTGCTAGGTTGGCAAAATTTTAGCTTTTCGACTGCGTGATACCCAGGCCATCCCCTGGTGGAGCAAAATACAATGCTTTGGGTCCTTCTAGATAGTATGGTGTTTCAATGATATCTTCCGGCTTCGGCCTTTGCCGGTTTACATTACACGTAACCTTTTGCCACTGTGATTTATTGACATGGATCTTGATATCCTAAAGAAAGACAGTTGCGGTACGCTAGCCTTGTTTTACGCCGCACCCTATTTAATATACGAATTCATTTTCTTTTGCCTTCCATCGCCTCTACTGTCCCAAATGTTGTGTCCCAGGCGCGCCTTCCCTAATGGCGTCGTCTTGGCGCTTGAACGTGCACCTATCTAGCTGACCATTACTCTCGTACATTTCTTCACCTAAAAGCTCGCACGAGCGTTTTCAAGCATTCCATCTCGACTTCAATTATTTTCCCTTTCCACATCTAATAAAAACTACAAAAGTCTCGCATCTAGAAGTCTGGAGAGATCAGTATCATTACTCACGTGCTACAGGTGTCTTGGGGATTTTGCGGACGCTACCCTATTGTTTGCTATCAAACTGTGCCATATTCAAAAAGCCGGAACTTTGGAATGGCTGCTCCGCCACTTACTGTGCGAAATCTAACGCCGACTGTTATAGTGATAGCGCACATCGAACGGTTTGAAGATCCTAACACCCTACAATCAAAAGCGAAAGGATATATCTTCAGCTCAAAGAACACGACCACCTTGGCCCCCACATCACCTGAACTCAGCGGACATGCGCAAAGCTTCAACCATAAAGATGTCAAAATCATACTTCAGCCCTTTGAGTCGTATACACTCCGCTTCCCAGGCACCGCTGAGCCCGAAGCTACGACAAGATTATCGAGTCCAGCTCTCCGCCTCGTAATACAATCTGGCCAAGAACGCCACCGTGTCGATACCCGTCCTTCGTATACTCAAAAGCTCATCCAAGACTTCACGCCACTCTCTGGAAACTCGCGCATACCGACATACAAGGCGCTCTTTCACCCCTCTAAACCCGTTCCGCATCTAGTCATTCATTCCAACCACCTTCCCAAATACAGCTCATGGATGGCAACAATGCCAGACAATCTCCCTCTGTCAGCTATAAGTATCCCTGGAACGCATAATTCTCACACCCACTATCATGCCCTACCGTCGGTCCGCTGCCAGATCCATGATGTAAAGACACAATTGGAAAACGGGATCCGCTTCCTCGACATACGCGTCCAACCCGTCCACGCAACTGATGCACAGAAGAAAGACTTATACCTCGTGCACGGCGCATTTCCCATTAGTTTGACAGGGCCAAAATACTTCGAGCCTGTGTTGAAAGTCTGCTACGACTTCCTCGTAGCGAACCCAAGCGAGACCATCCTCATCAGCCTGAAGAGAGAAGGCATAGGAAGCGCAACAGACGAACACCTCGCACGCATCCTACAAGATCACTACATCGCCCCCAAGCAAAGCTGCTGGTACACCGACGCCAGCATCCCATATCTGGGCCCCGTTCGAGGCAAGCTAGTCCTAATACGCCGCTACAACGTCGCCGAACCCCCCTCTTCTCCCTCGCCATCAAACCCCTCAACTACAGGCATAGACGCAACAGCCTGGCCCCACAATGCGACCCACGCCGTCTTCCCCTCGCACTTTCCCACGCCAACATTCTGCCTCCAAGATTTTTGCGAAGTCCTCATCCCAGAATCCATCCCGACAAAAGTGCAACACTGCAACGACCATCTGGTCCGCGCTGCTGCTGCCATCCACCCCATTCCAGGCGTCTCAACTGACGTGGCGAATCCCGTGCCGCCTGGCCCGCTTTACCTGAATTTCCTGTCTGGAAGCAACTTTTGGAAGAAGGCGTGTTGGCCCGGGGCGATTGCTAAGGTTGTGAACAAGGGCATGGAGGAGTGGCTTTGTGGCGGGCATCATCTGGAGGTGCCGGCCAGGGATACCAAGGTGCCTGGCGAGATGGACGAGGGTGTCGAGCTGGACGGGGTGAAGAGAGCGAAGAGTGGGGATGGGAGTACGGGGCTGGTGGTGATGGATTGTGTGGGTGAAAATGGGGATTGGGAATTGGTGAGGCTGGTGGTGGGAATGAACATGGGTGTTTTACTTAAGATCAAGGCGAGTGTTGAATGAGGAAGCTGAATAATTGTAACGGATATATTGTATACAAGTTTGATTTCACAATACGGAGTAGTATACAAGAAGTACATATATATATATATGAGTACAAGCCAACAACCTATCTATCTTTAGTCAACGTAGTCTTTACCTCCCTCATACCTTCTTTAACAACAGCCGCTGGATCAACCGCATTCGGCTCCACACCCGCCTTCTCCTGCACACTCTCATGCTCGACCAACTTCCTGCCATGCCACCCCGTCGCTCTCAAATACCCCGCGGTACCAATCCCGACAAACATGCCACCAAAGTGACTGGCATGATCCATGGTAGTAGTCCTCTTCTTCAATGCACTCATAATCTCGAGAGCGACAAAAGCGGCAAACAGCATCTTTGGCCAGAATGTAATCTCTGCATCTTTGGGGATGGAAAGTTTGATGGTGTCCTGTTCAGTCAGCAGGCAGTACAGCGCGGAGACACCCCAGATGGCGGCTGAGGCGCCGACGGAATGTGCAGCAATATTTCCACGTCCGATATTGGACCAGTAGAGCGAGAACAGGGTTCCTACTGCGCCGGCGCTAATGTACGTGCCCATGAAGAGCCCGCGGCCGACGAGGTCACAGCAGACGGGGCCGACGAGCGAAAGCATCATCATGTTTGCGAGCAGGTGCTCGTATTGGATGTGGCTGAAGACGTTAAGCACGCTTTGTACGGCACGCGGGTAGCCGGGCACGTGCATGAAGAAGCGCGTCATGAAGGGCCAGAGGGGTGTGATGCGCCAGCATAACGCGACAATGATGTTTGAGGCGACGAGGGCGGCGATGGTGGCGGTTGAGGGGGCGAGGTCGGGGAAGAGGCGCCAGGACGGGTCCGGTGGAATGTAGTAGTGTGCGAAGCCCCAGGAGAGGATTACGGTCAGGAGGACAAAGGCGGTCATAGGGTAAAGGCGTTGGATCTGAGGGTGGATGTTGTTAGCGATGTGGGGAATGCGCATGTTGGGACTGGGACACGTACGAGAGTGGTTTCGGAGCGAAGTTCGTCTGCTGTTTTTGCTTTGGTTACTTGGGATGCCTGGCGGTATTTTTCCATCATCTCTTTCCTGCGGCTGACTTGCTCGCGCCCGAAGACGTCGAGGTAGGTTTCCTGGCCAGGCTTCATGAGTTGGGTGCCCGTGGGTGTGCGTACCCATTCTCCTGTAGCAAGCTTCTCTTCCATTTCCCGTTCCTCCCGTTCCTTCTCTTCTGCTTTCCGCGTGATTTCCTCGAGCCGCTCTCTCCGCTTCTGCTCAATGTTGAGCTCGAATTGACTCTTGCCTGCGTGCAGGATGCCAATCTTCCGGTTGTCGGCTTCTTGCTGTAGCCTCTCCTTTTCCTCCTTCTCCTGCTGTTCGCGGAATGCGCGAGCGGGGTCCTTGTACTTGGACTCTGTTTCCGGGTCGGCCAGCCATAATTCGTATGCGATGCGGTTGGCCTCCTTCTCTGCCCATTCTTCTGCGGCGCGCGCTTCGTCTATGGGGTATTTCTCACGGAGCCATTCCAGTCCCTTCAATGCCAGCTCCCTGCTCACATGTGTGAATTGCTTGCCCAGATTGTCTACCCCATAGTCGGCGAGCGAGCCTGCCGTGCGCCGGTGGTGCAATATACGTAACACATTGTTGCCGTCCTGAGCTGATAGCCGGCGGCCAAATATTCGCTGTATCGTCTGCTCATGGACGGGGCCGTTGGGTAGAGGTCCTATCTGCACTGCTCGCTTGCGTGATTGCGGGATGACGGGGTGTTGTGGGGTGTCTATGACTTTTGCTCGATAGCGGGGTGTGGAGGTGAAGGAGCGGCATTGCTGTTTTAATGACCGGTGTCGTTGTACGAGAGCTAGTAGAGGTGACTTGTAGGGTTGTTCCAGCCATGGTTGTGGTGTACAAAGTCGCCGCGCGAGCGAGGACGTTGGTCGGAGGAGAGACATTTAATGAAATGCGCAGGCTTGGCCCACGCTTTCCTCTGCAATCTCACAACTATAACTCTACAATCTTCTTGCTTTCTCGTGCGCTCTCAAGCGAGCAATACATTATTGGTAGGCGGTGCGCTTCAGCGTGCTGAAATATCATGACTACTTCATTCTGCGATTTGTTCGGCGTGTCGGAGTCTGTGCTCAGCCCTGCCGACATTCACACTTCCCCGCCGTCTCCATCAACCCATGGCCTCGACACACACCAATCAGCGATTATGCGTTGGACTCGTAAAAACACACGAAAATATCACATTGAAGACACGCATCATTGTAACACTAACATTTCCTACAAGCCAGATCTTAATGCCTCCCAGGTATCATGAACGACCTCTTCCTTTTCCTTTTCTTTTTCCTTTAGTCAAGAGCCCATCTCTCTCAATTACACCTTGGGGAAGACATACATCCCCTTCTCCAATGCCTGCTCAATAGACCCCACTGGCTTGACGTACTTGTTCAGCTGCGGTATCTCGGCATCGATTAGCATGGCCACCAGGTTGCCAAACACGATGCTTCCCTCGCCGTTCAGGTGCGTGTTATCTGTTGGATTCAGGTTGTACGTGTGCGCATTGTCGGCCCCGATAGCGTTCAAGTACTTTGTACTCGCCCCATTCAGGTCAATGATATCAGCTCCACTCTGCTCAGCAGCCGCCTTCGCCGCCGCCGTCACGTCGGCCAGACTCTCCACTATGTGACCTGTGGAGTCGTAGTTGCGTCGGCTTAGCGACGTGACGATGATAGGCGTCGCAGGAACCGCACGGGCTTCCCTTACAAATGCGACGAGGTTGGCGGTTAGGGCTGCCATGCTGATATTAGCTGCAGGCTTCTGGTCATTGTGCCCGAACTGAATCGTCACATAGGGCGTGTAGTTCCTTGACACATTCTTGGCTGTCGCAAGTACGTTGGCCCAATCGCCACCTGCCCGAAATGATACTGTCGTAGCGCCGTTGTGCCCGTAGTTCTTTCCTGATGCGCCGTTGCCGAGGGTCGTGTTCAAGAAGCCGTCGCCCCAGCCTCCGCCGCCGGTGGATTGGACCGCTGTTGTGGAGTCGCCGGCCAGAACGAAGAATGGCGGTTTGACTTTTGCGCTCTGGGCCGGGAGAGCCGCAGTAAATGAAGTGAAGAGGGTTAAGCAGGATAGGGTGGTGGGGATGTGCATGTTGAGTTTCAGTCGCTTGATACGGCCCGAATGGAGCTTCACTGACTTGTCCCGTAGATCACGATGGCACTGGGAGGGAACGGTGTATTATATACCCAAGGCGTGAACTTCCGAGATTCAGCGCCCCTTTTTTCCAGATTCAAAGCTCGACGGAATCTCTCTATATTATCCAGATGACTATGACCAAGTTGGGGAATACGAACGCATCTCGAGCAATTCCACCAATCGGTCTCGGCAAACTTTAACCCCGTTAACCTTAGACATCCGCTCGGGAGAGTTACTACAGCAGCTCTCTCTACCTGGAACGTTGAAGAGCCTCACGATCTTAGCGCCAATACCTTAGCGGTCCGCTCCCTCTCCCGAGTTCGCTTGTATGAACCCTGTATAGAGGCTATTATAAGACACATACGTCGCATTCTGAACAATATCTCTACACCAAGCCATGGCTTCCGAAAGAGCCGAAACTCAATTGCAAAGCGTCCAACCCTATGCTCTGGGTTTCTCGATTCTGGCTTCGTACGTTATCGGGACCGTAATCTACAGATTGTATTTCCATCCACTAGCTAGGTACCCAGGCCCGATATTGGCAAAGATATCCTCGTTTCCATCATGGTGGCATACAAGGAAGCAACATAGACATTTATGGATGCTCAGCTTACAGGATCAGTATGGTGAGTATCCGGATAATTACTTATGGATGTCTTGCTCATCTTTGCAGGTCCCGAATTTCGATACCAACCCAATGCCGTCTGCATCAATACGCCAGACGGCCAGCGGCAGATATATGGCTACCGGGGGAACGTAAGGAAGGGCGACTCTTATGTTATATGGAGGCGTACCGTTGACGCACTGAATACATGGAATTCGACTTCCAATGAGACTCACGCTCGCAAACGACGAGTGCTGAACTATGCCTTCTCCGAGCCTGCTATTCGCGCTGCAGAACCCTTCATTCATACCAACATAGATCGGTGGATCAAACTCCTCGGTCAACACAAAAGGGAGGGTCGCGAATGGAGTGGCCCAATCGACATGTCGCCGCAGACATCATACCTGGTGTTTGACATTCTTGGGGATCTTTGCTTCGGCAAGTGCTTCGATATGAAGGAGCCTGGAAGTGAACTCAAAGACGTGCCCGAGATGCTGACAGGATATATTAAGGCGTTGGCACCTGTAAGAAATCACCGACTTTGTTGGGTTTGCGCTAACACACCTAGACTGCTTGGGCGCCATGGATCTCCATTTGGATATGGCTCAAGCCTAGAGGCCTGGACAAATTAATGGCACGAGCAGCTCCTGTTGACGTTAGATCCTGGTACCAGTTCGTCGCTCGCTGCCAGACGACCCGTGCCCAGCAACAAGTCGAGTATGAAAAGGGACTGGCATCAGACGGGCGAAAAGACTTCTTTCACTGGCTCTGGGAAGCCAGAGATCCAGAGACGGGGGTTGGCTACTCGCTTCCAGAACTGGAAGCAGAGATTGGCCTCCTAATAGTCGCAGGATCAGACACGACAGCTACTGTTCTGTCAGCACTCTTCTTCTACCTCACCCACAACCCAAAGGTGCAGGAGAAACTAGCCAAAGAGATCTTGAACGAGTTTCCCAACTACGATGACATCAAGGGCGGAAACAGACTCACATCATGTCGCTATCTTACTGCCTTTATACAAGAGGGCATGCGAATGGCCCCTCCCTTCAGTGCCACTCCAAGCCGTCAAGTCCTTGACGGCGGCATTACGGTCAACAACAATTATCTTCCCAAGGGTACCCTCGTCAGCACCGCCATATGGGCCGCACAATACAACCCCTCTTCTTACCCTGAACCGTACGCGTTCCGTCCAGAACGATGGATCGTTGGCGAAGCAGGTTCAACTGAGGAAAGCGTTTCGCTAGCTGAGAGTGCCTTCTGCGCCTTCTCGTCTGGTCCTCGCGGCTGTGTAGGCAAAAATATAGCGTGGTTGGAGATGCGGATTGTGATTGCGAAATTCATCTGGTCGTTCGAGGTCATGAAGGATCCAGAGAGTAACCTTGGGGGTGGTAGCAAAAATGGAGAGTGGGGACGCACAAGGGAGGATCAATATCAATTGTGGGACATGTCTGTTGCACATCGTGTGGGACCTAGGGTACTGTTGAAGAATCGGGTTCATTAGAGATGGATGAGTGGATCCCGGTACCAAGGAGTTGAGTAGGAAAAAAGAGGGCGACGGATAGGAACACTGATCATCATCTATTCGCTTAGACGAAATGATTTTATGACAACCATGGTTTTGATTTGTACAAGTGTCTGAAAATGAGTATAAATTATCCTGTGCAACCGCAGAGAATCTCTCCTTCTTCCATCCACTGCTAAAGTAAAGTACAAAGTACAGATTCTAAAAAAGAAAGCTTCAAGAATTATCACCGATTTGAAACACAAGACCCATACACCCAAGCACACAAAAGTCAAGCACCACCGAATTCCATAATGCGCCTACCAACCATATGGGCACCTACTAAACGCCTAATCATCCACCCACGCGCCATCCCACACCATCCAAACCCCAAAACAAACATCCCGCGTCCTCTGCCACCCGTTTTCAAAAAACAAGCTGCAGTACCACCCTGTCTACGCATCGCTGCTGAAATGCTAGCTATCGCGACTGGAGTGGGTATCGTGGCGACCGCGGATATTGAGCTTAAAGATTTGAAGCCGGTAGGTTTGAAGGACTTGAAGGGCCTCAAGAATTCGAAGGATCTGAAGGTGTTGGCGTGCCCAGAGCAGGGGTTTAGTGCTGTTGTCTCAGACAGGGAGGGTGAATGGTGGGTCTGGCCATGGGGGAAGAAGGTAGAGGCGAGGAAGGCGGACAAGGAGGGTGAGGATGAGAAGGATAAGAATAAGAAGAAGAAGGTGGATTGGTGGAACACTGGAACTGTAGGTGGTATCGACCTTGGATTGTGGGTTGGATGGATTTAAGCATGGAAGAAGGATGGAGGAAGAGGTGAAGGTGCAGGTGGGCTAAGAAAGATTACATGACAGAGTATCACAA
>Ga0265797_10006164_pt1 | contig 17091 bp, 16 predicted proteins | sample P2T30metagenome_FD_192433 | JGI IMG/M metagenome (GOLD analysis project Ga0265797, IMG submission 192433) | Plant litter microbial communities from East Loma Ridge, Irvine, California - P2 T30 | ecosystem: Environmental > Terrestrial > Plant litter > Unclassified | place: USA: California...
AATATCGAACGGATATGCTGGTGTTTAAAGATAATTGACCTCGACCGCTTGGTACTCTTTTCTGTCCATACTCTGATCTTTATTACATACTCCAGTGACAGTCGCAGCATATCGCTAATCCCTCTTACCATTCGCACATACACTCTTCCTTACACCAAGCACATCAATCTTACACAACATACTACATACCCTGCCTACCAGACCGCGCAGCAAACGACGAACCCTTCTACAACAACAAAGCGTTTGCAGTGTATTACCCTTGCAGTTCCTGGATCTGGGATCATACATACAAGTAGACGTTGCGGTCGACTCATCGATTTACATCAAGCTTGAATATCACCGAACATCATCGTCAGCTGAACGGCAATTCATCATCGCCATCACGCCAGGACGACGCATTTCAGAATCAGGGCGCAATGTCTGGCGACGCGCAAGAGATTAGTCTCTCTCTCGTCTTTGGCATCGTCGGCACTTCGATTGCTTTCACGGCGTTGCTGATCGCTTATCTACAATTGCGGAGGATGCGCAGGATTCATGCGATCTATGAGCTAGCCTAATTGTAATGATTTGGGCTCAGCCTTGCGATGTCGATGTGATGGGCAGGTACGTACATACACATGACTACTCGGAGTCCTGCTGACTCGGGACCCTCTTAGCTCATTTGACCTGGCTGTCTTTTGTCCTTTGTCTTTGTGTCGTCGGCCGCGTAACAGCGTGTTGTTTTCGAAAGTGGTCAGCACCTGCCTCAACTCGTCGTAGAATGAGCAAGAGCGCAATGTGGCTCCAGAAATCGGAGACTTTGGGACAGCAGCAAAGAGTTGTGTTCGATCGTAGTTGTACGAGGCGTAGGTTTGGGATGATGTTGTGTTCGTGGCCAAAGGTGGTGAAGGTGGAAATTTGGGAGGGTTCGGATTTCGGGTAGCTATTCCCGCTACTATCTCTCAATCTAGCATAGACCGAGATCTGACCACTCTGTCTGCACGCCCCTTCTCCTTTCCTTCCTCACCACGGCTGGCTGCACGACGGCCTCATGCCATCACACATACCATCACCAGCAATAGCTGCAGGCACGAGGGATCAACAAGCCTCTTCATTAACCTATAGACCTGCTCCATCCAGACATGCAGCCGCAAAACCGGGGTGCCGGGTAATTTTCCAGCGTCAAGCGGGCCCCCGCAATAAAGTGTAATATAATCGGGCAAATAACAACGTTGCTTCTGATATGAAGAAACTTCTGCGCATGTTCTTCCGGTCCGTTGTTCAGAGCGCCCGCCCCTGTGGACAAGCCTTCGAAACGGCCACAACCCGAACATGAGGCCGAGGCAGGGCTGCAGCCAATAACGTCGTGCAGATACCCCAGCATTGGATCTGGAGACGTAGCGATGGACCAGATGTGTATTATTGATGCTCTACTAGTCTTGCTGCACCTTGATTGCGAGGCCAATGTAGTTCGACATCGCTAAGTAGCGCACCCCATGTACTACCCCAGACCCCATGCGAACGACCACTTCGCGGCTCCAGAGTCCAATATATGCGATGGCAAACAGCATGGGTATGACAGTGGTTCATAACGACTACTTGGCTGCGGTCCATGGTCTCCACCTTCGACGACATATAAAGATAGCGAGCTGTCTTGTGAGACATTCAAGGATTTGATAGATTTCGTTTCAATCTACGTCTAGCATTTCCTCCGCGATGTCTGCACGCACACTTCTATCCGCCGCCCTTATGGGTCTGGCTGCTGCTCAATCACTTGGTGTAGGCAAGGAAGTCCATCCTGGCCTCACCACCTACAAGTGCACCACCGCCGGCGGCTGCAAGCCACTGAAGTCTGGTATCGTCCTAGATGCTGCGTCTCACAAGATCCACCAAAGAAACAACACAGCGCTCGGATGTGGAGACTGGGGCAGCGGCGCCGACCCCATCGCCTGTCCGGATAAGGAATCATGCGCCCGCAACTGCGTGCTGGAACCCATCCAGGACTACAGCACCGGCGGCGTGTTCACGACTGGCGACAGCATGCGATTGGACCTCTACAACCCTGCTGGCGAATTCGTAACCCCGCGTGTCTATCTGCTTGCAGAGGATATGGAAAACTACGAGATGTTGGAGTTGACCGGCAATGAGTTGTCTTTCGACGTCGACACCTCGCGCCTGCCTTGCGGCATGAACGGCGCTCTCTACCTCTCGGAGATGAGGGCAGATGGTGGGAAGTCCAAACTCAACCCGGGAGGAGCAGCTTATGGTACTGGATACTGCGACGCTCAGTGTTACGTTACACCATGGATCAATGGCGAAGTAAGTCTGATAAATTTCTCTCGCCGAATCGCAACTCAAGACAGAACAGGGAAACATCGATGCTGAGGGTGTTTGCTGTAACGAGATGGACATCTGGGAGGCCAACTCCCGCTCCAACAGCATTGCACCACATCCTTGCTCGACGGAGAGCATCTTTACCTGCACGGGAGACGAGTGCCTACAGCCGGGGCCGGCTGGAGTGTGCGACAAGTGGGGTTGCAGTGACAATCCATACAAGAACCGCAACGACAAGACGCTGTATGGTCCGGGCCTCAAAGTCGATACCACCAAGCCGTTCACGGTCGTTACCCAGTTCCCTGCTGAGGACGGGATTCTCAAAGCCATTGTCCGCAAGTATGTCCAGAACGGCATCGTCGTCGAGAACACTCAAGTCAACGTCACCATGACCGAGGCTTTCTGTGATGCGCAAGGCTCCGGCACGGAAAGCTTTAACAGACTCGGTGGTCTCCCCGCCATGGGTGGGGCCCTTACCCGCGGCAGCGTCCTCGCGCTCAGCGTTTGGTGGGACGAGGGCGGTAACATGACTTGGTTGGACTCTGGTGAGTCTGGACCTTGCCTTGTTGGCGAGGGTAACCCCGAGTACATCAAGACAGTTGAGCCGCGACCAACTGTGACTTTCAGCAAGATCAAGTGGGGAGAGATTGGCTCAACCTTCGCGCCAGCGAAGAACTCCTCATCGTGTTACAAGTGGAAGGCTTAGAGCTTGTCTGAGTCGGAAAAAATGGGTACTTCTGTAGAGGCATAATGTACATATATAGCAGATCGAACCTTTCGTGTTTCGAGATAGACATGACTGTGAGTGGAATCTGATGTCTGCCAGAGTAGCGTATCAGTTCTCTCACCAATCCACCCACAAGTTCCACTCACAATGACTCAGTCTCCGCGCGGTGTACAAGTTGAGCGCGCAGTGCGATGAATACGTGCCACATTGTAAGCAGGCCCATCGACCGCGGATAGTTTCGTCTATTTGAGCAGTCACTAAGCTCTGTCCTGCCTAGCTTACATTCAAATCTAGATGCAAGTCAAGCAAACGCCACTACTCAGCCCTTTCTTCGTTTATACCATTTATGGTCACAACAGACGAGGGCGCCCTTTGTATAATACATTTCGCCGACCGCAGTAACTCAATGAGCAAGCTGCACGGGTGCTGCGAGGCCCACGTCGGCCTGGGGCTGAGCCGGCGCAAACGGTGCGCAGCCGCCTACTCAACAGCGAATCGCAAACGTCGCGCGCGCTGGTCTGAACTCAAACGTGGGTTGGTGAGTCGATTTGCGCGAAGTGAAGTTATAAAGGTAGCCTTGTGGCCTGCCGCTACGTCCGGTCTTACCACTCCATAACAAGTCACCATAAGCACACCGGCTTTCAACTTCTGTACTTCTTTCTCGTACAAACATCACTCTCCACCCTTGCGCATTTCGGAAGAGAACAGAAATCTAGACTTCCAAGTCAGCATCCCGCTATTCCCAGAATGAGCTCTATACCACGAACAAGCATGAGCACCATGTCAGAAAAGGACGCAATGTCCATGAAATCAGTCTCAACGATGGCGTCGACGAAGTCGCTCATCAAGAAGATTCTTCCATCGAAACGAACTACAAGGACAACCGAGACGCGAAGCAAAGAGTCGCGGGTCGAAGAGTCTGCAAGGAAAGCGATTAGGGCCGAAGCTACATACCTCGCACTACGATGAATGAACGCCTGGCACATGTTGTGTGCCGCATCTAGAGACTGGGATTGCTGTTGAGGGCGTTTGCTGGCGCTTGATCACGAGGAGTGAGCTCTCCGGGACGTTCGGATGCTGGATCAAGAGAAAGAGCGGGATGTAGAGGGCCTGAATCGATGACGGAGGAGAGAATTTACGTTCACAAACTCATGTCGTCTGTTGGCGTATGTTGTATCTATGTCGTTCCGATCTTTTCGCTGCATGGCCTTTTGAGTTTCAGGTTTGACTTTGCCAATTGATTTTACGCTCAGCAATTCACATCTTCACATCCCACTCAGTAAGTCTTGCTCTCTTTCTATGCGTACATTCCAGAAGTGATCGCGTGAGTTACGTCGCTCTTACCCATCTTCTTTAAGAGTTTCTGCGGTCATTTGCTGTTTGCACTTTCCCGAAATGTAGCCTGCGTTTGAGAAAGTACAATAGCTATCCGTGAATGGCAGCGCCCATTGACTGGCCCGCTCACCGCAATAGGCTGCGTAACGCATTCACTACATGTAGGCACGTGCGTCTCGGTGACTACAATCGTAAAACTTTTGCACAACTCGTCTCCCACGACGCATTGTCTTCTCCAGCCCACCTCATCCCGGTAAGCTTGACCATTTTCTCCACGCCCTACTGCTGCATCATTCGAGGTCTGCTAACAGATCCACGGTTCAGATCCCAGACTTTAGATCGCAGACCTCCAACTGTTGTTGTAATAATGGACACTCCGATGAACGATGTCGCCTCCAAGAGCAGGTATGGATAATCTCTGCCGCGACACTTCATCTTGTAGCCACCGCAAATTAGCATTTGGGCTGCCTGCATTGCAACAAACACGTTACGCTCGCCAGTATGGTTCTCGAAAGTGTCGTCTGTATTGCGATGGCAGGGCCTGGAGAGCCTCGCGTGTCTCACAGCTCTCACCCAGAAGCACATATCTTTCCCTAGCCTTCTCCAACCATTTTTTGAAGTGGCTGACGTCCCTGAATAGCTTCTACGACTCCGATGACTGGGGTACGCCACGCAAGTCTCGTAGCGGTGCCGACCTTGACAGCGACGATGACTTCGATATCGCAGATCTCAGTCGGGAGATCGTGTTCGACAAAGACAAGGCCGGCTCTCGCGAAGGCTCGATAGGTGGTACAGGAACAAACAAGGGCAAGCATGCGAAGAAGGCTGTCCGTTTCTCTCGCCCAACCGCTGGTTCCGAGCAAGGTGGTGAGTTTGAGAGAGCACACTCGCGGATCTGCACTCACCTGACTTAGACGACGACGACCCAGCTCCTCCTACCCCACCAACCACCAGAAACCACACATCTCCGCGGCACCGCAATAACTCACCAGGTCTGTTCGTGGCTGAGGACGAAGAACAAGACATCGTCGACGACCCTCTCACCGCCAAGAGCGTCACCGAGCTCAACTACCTCTCCAACATCCTTCGCAAACTACCCGCCAACAAAATGGATGGCCTTACTCGCGTCCGCGCAATCAAGGCTAAGATTGAGAACAACATCCCAGTTCTCCAGCCTTTCGACAAGATAGACCTCAAGCGCCCATCCGCAGATGACGACGCCGAAGATCAGATCATCAAGTCTTTGCGCTCAGAGCAGAACATGGGCTGGGCCGACATCGCCAATTTCCTCAACCAAGAGCGGCAAAACCGTGGTGAGGCGGGTGAGCTCACCGCATCCTCCGTCTACAGCCGCTTCGTGCGTAGCGCCACCAAGATCGCCGTCCCCTTGAACGAGCTCGGCTTCGGTGAGACAATCTACGTACGAGCTGCATGGGAGATGTACACTGACTTGTTGTAGATCCTAAGGACTATCGACATCTACGTAACCCAAACGAGTACGCCAGCAACAAGGGCACCGGCACGATCAGCAAGGCCGGCAAGAAGCGCGTCAAGAACTACGACAACGCCAAGGAGCTCGAGTCGAACATGCGCAAGCTCGTGAGCGAGGACGATTTCGGTGACCTGGAGACCGCAGAGAAGACGGACCAGCTCATGGACGCTGTTGCGAAGGTCGAGCGTAACTTCTGGACCCTGGTGGCTGACGAAATGGAGCGCGCGACCACGAAGCTGTATCCTGCGGCTCGGCTGGCCGACCGCTACCACGAGATTTAGGTATGTGCGAATCCACGGTAGTACATGTATGGTGTTGACATGCACAGGTCCAACATCGGCAGATCTAGTCAAGAGTGCATTTGGTGATAGAGCACATGGTCAACTACACGCCTTTCCGATAGCTTTTGGTCACTACGATGTTATCAAGGGTGATGAGCTAGCAATCTCAGATAGGTAGAGAAAGGCTTCTTGAATGTGGCTGGCATACCACCGGCGGTAGGACAAATGAACATGAGCTTCGTTGGTTCGACATAAAGCATGAAAGATTCGAACTCGGATTTAGCACAATCAGGACGTCCTCGGTGGTTGCTCTTCTCGTAAAAGCATGTTCATTACACATGTTCAATGCCATTTTAATTGCGCACAACAAATCCGTGCCGTCAAGGAAAAGTGAATGGTATTTCTCAATCAACCCCAGCTCATAGATGCGGAAGATTTCTCGCGATTACGGTGCTTCATTCAACTTCACTACTAATGTCCTAGATTTACTACCGTAAACGGCTTCCCATAGCTCTCCGTAGTTCTACCATGCTGTTCATACTCATACCTCCGTTCTGATACACTACAAATCGCTTACTCCTCCTCATCCAGCTCCTCCACGACTGGTCCATCTTGATGAACGTGTGTGGCATGTCACGCTTGCAGGGACGGCCATTGACCATAAGTTCCTGCAAGATCTCCGCGAGGAACTCCTGAGGTAGGAGGTCCTTATCGTCTCGTACGTCGTCCTTGTCCCAGCAGAGAAGCCATAGATAAACCAGGAACCGCCGGGCAGGATTTTCAGAGGAGGGCGTTCCGCTGTAGATCATATTGAAATTGTGCTAGTCAGGATATCAATAGCATCCGTCGTGTAATAGACAGATTGCGCGCTTCATGTCTTGAAGCACCAGATTCTTCGTAGCCGCATCGATCATCTCCTCGGCGATCACGTAGATCTTGCACAGTCGCGTTATGTCTTGATCGTCGTAGGTCAAGGCTTGAAGCAAGATCTTGTTCGTGTACACGGCTTCGAGGTACATGGCAAAGTACTTGGGATCCCGGTGCGGTAAATCGACCTTGCGTGTCTCGCTATTGTTCCAACGTCCGCTGAACGCGCTCTTGAAGAAGGGTGACTTCTCGGTGATGATGTCTCGGTGAAGATCGAATCCTTCTTGGTCCTCACCCTCGCCAATAATGGTTTTGATGAGAGGAGAACGGATGAAGCTACAAGTAAGTTAGCATAGTACACCGAAAAGGAGATTATAAATTCAACGTACTCGTTGTCTTTGCGCATGGGCACGTGAGCTGTCTCCACTGTCTGGTTGCTAGACATGATTGATCTTTTTGGTAGGGAAGTCTGGGTCAATAATTATGTTGAGATTGCGAGTAGATAGTGAGCGCTGTTTGATGAGATGGAAGAGCTGATGTGAGGCCGGTGATTGCATGTATATATGGGTAGTAGCAATGCTGTGAAAGCGGCATGTGAAAATGTAACGGCATTGTGAAATATACAAGTTCTGCCAGTGAACGACTGGCGCCTTTGCGGTTCTCAGACGCCGTCACTTAACATTCACTTCGCTTCACACGTGAGCCGTAATTCGAATGACTCGGCCAAAGATTCCCTGAGGCCTTCAGACCAAGATATTTGGTGTCCATGTCATCTTGCAAAACCTCGATCAAATTACGCAGAATGAAGCGAAGTAGAGACACTTCCTTCCACTCGCTAAGAGTCATATGTTGGACCAAAAAGGCCGACCTTCTTGCTGTTGTAGCTTGAAGGTTTGATATAGTGGATAGGCTGACATTATATTGATGCCGGCCCCTGTTTGCGCGAAGCAATTGCGCGATTTGTTGTTTCGTCGCTGGAATCGTGTATAAGCCAAGCCCTCGGTAAGCTGATGTGCTGTTCCAGCTTCGACATAAGATGGACCGTGGGTGAACTCGAGGGAGGCATTCCCCTGTTCGAGAGTTTCTCGCGAGATTCGACGGATGAGCTCACGACGATGGTGTGTACTTCATACCACGGTCCTGGTCCTGGAAAGCGGGCAAATTGCTGACCTCTATGCACATCCATGCACATGAACCTCGGCAAATGGGGTCGCCACGTCTTCGTCACGAAGACGCTCGACATTGTCCAGGGCCTGGGTATTCGCAGATATCTACAGTACACAGACACATCGCTCCTTCCTGCACACGCAGGACCTGGCGCATCAATTGCTCCTGAGACATGATGTAGTTGACGTCGAGGGCACATTGACGATTACAACGCAAGAAGCGAGTTAATGCGATCGCGGCGTATTGCGCACGATTCGTTGCGGAAGCGATGAAGCCATTGGATAATATGCCAATCGTCCAATTCAGTGGCTAATTAGTCCGAGCGTATTCTGGTTCGCTGGTTTTTGCTTCACTACTGCAGAAGAGCAGGTCTAACAGGCTTTCGAAAGCCTCTACTTTTAATGAGGTCGATACAATTTTGCTAGTGCGAGCAGGCAATGTGCCTCGCTTCTCACAAGCAGTACCACAGATTTGCCGAGTAAAACCTCTTGTGCCGCCCAAGACCTTCACCAACATGCACTGTCTGCAAGCTTGTCGGACACCTTTCCCACTTTCTCTGTATTGTCGGCAAAGATGACAGAGTAGTCATCAACGCTCATAGAAACGCTTAGAACCGGCGGAACTGCGTCCCATCAGGAACGGTGACTTGAACACAGCAGTATATGGAGCGAAAGTGATCACTGATTAAGATCTAGAAAAGATGAATGATCAATCCAAGTATATGACCTATCTAGTCCAACCAGAGGCCGTGATTAAGGGTAACATTATTCTAATTATACGCGAAGTCATGACATGACCTAGATGCTTTTTGCGTCGCCTTTTGTCCTACAAATACTGTTCTCGATTGCAACGTCTACATTCCGAGGCCCATGAGGAGTGGGGAGAGCATGCCACTGACGCCAGTGAGGAGTGGGGAAAGGGCACTAGAGAGGCCGTCGACCTGGTTGCCTACATTGGTCATAAGACCTGGAAGCATGTCCTTAAGGAGAGGTTGGAGAGCGGCGCTCATCTGACCTGCAGATGGATGTTAGTTCTTGTTGCACATGGGACCGCACGAGAAGGATACTTACCCAGAGAGAAGGTGCCAAGTACGGACTGGAGAGCTGGATCAATCTCCTGGACGAGGCTGGTGAGCATTTTGGCGAAGACCATAGGCTGACCGTTGAAGGATCCAAGCAGGTCGCCCAGGTTCTGGCGAGCCTCAATGTCGCGCTTCTGGACGGCGGTGATCTTGGAGCTGGCGGAAGCGATGGCGGCAGTGATGCTGCTGATGTCGGTAATGACGGACTGGACGGCAGCGTTCTTCTCGTCTTCGCTAGCGTTGGCGAGAACAGCATGGGCGGTCTGTTTCATGTGGGCGCAGAGAGTGTTGACTTCAGTGTTGAGGCCCATGAGGAGGTCTCCGAGCATAGAGCCAGTTCCGCGCTTCTCGACAGCGGAGACCCCAGAAACGGGAGCAGCGAAGGCGAAAGCAGCCAAAGCTGGGAGGGCGAAAAGGGAGAACCTCATTTTGATGGCGGTGAAGTGGTCGTAAGATGGAAGGGAAGTAGAATGATGAAGAGATATAAAAATATCGAATTGATGACTGTGTGATATCGATTCAAGCGGGCAGGATGGTCAGTTATATATTCACAGTGACGTGCCCTGTGCTCTGTTCATGGTATCCCGATGGATTTGCTATCATGGTACGATCGGAGAATGTGCGTTGATCCTCCATTCCTTTTGGTTCAAGAACGTCTAGATGTACGTCGCTGGGTTGGTTTTGCATTGTTGGGCGGTATTCACGAGGCTCGATTGCTACTTACTGGTCTAGTCGCTGCGCTATTCGCATTCGATAACGTACGATGTATAGCAACGGGAAGCCCATGAACGTGAGATGCGCCAATCAAGTAAGCCAATCGCATTCTCTCGATCGCTTGAGCCTGGGATCTAGCCAAGCATTGCTATTGCTATTGCTCGGCTATAGATCTAAGAGTGTCTAAGTTCTATGTGCATCTCGTCTATGTGCATCTCGTCTATGTGCATCTCGTCTATGTGCATCTCGTCTATGTGCATCTCGTCACTGTGCATGGTACGTTACTTCATTGTAGTCCGTACGCGGTGGAAACAACCTTGGAAATCTTGGTACATGCGACGCTGTCGGTCGGAGACTTACATCGAACTTGGAGCGACATCATCGGCTTGCTACATGTACAGATTCTTCGCCAACACTGGATAAGTATGCGGTGCCAGGGCCCAACATCTCATGTCGCGTGAAGATCTTTATGTCTAAGAAAGCTCGGTGACGACCGCAGAGCTCGCAAAAGAAGCGCAGCGCGGGGTGGATGCGGCAACCGTCACTGATCAAACTGTTTTACCCGTCCGACTCAGAGCTAAGCTAGAACAAGAATCAGTAGCCCCACGTAGGGATGAAGTTCAGATTTACGCTAGTGGGCTAGTGGATTACACGCCAGCATCAACGTTGTCGAAGCAGCAGCCAGACAACTCTCAGCTATAGAAAAACTGCTGCGGTAATACCGAGTGATTCTCGGTATTAAATTTTCCCTTCAGAATGCCAATTATGCTCCCCGTTGTGGTGTTACACACCTCGTACTGCTTACGCGCGCAGTTCAAATCGCGCACAGAGATTGCCGAATCAGATCATCAGATCGTCAACGCAGCGCTAGCACGATCAGCTTCGTTGATCTATCGTTCGTCCAGATCATGCCGGATCTCCCGGGGAAAATATATAGCGCCGTCGAAACGTCCGAAACCGAGACCTAGTCGCCTCTACTTGCAACGAGACTCTTTTGTTTGGTAGCGAGGGCGTCATAGCCTACAGAACATGGCATAGCTCTAGGATAGCTGCATACTTGCTCGCCCGTTGGCTTGCAAGAAAGATGCACGAGCAAAGTGCACATTCAGCTGTTTCTAATAAATTGAGCAGCGCACCTACAGGGAAGCAAGATCTATGAGAATACGACATTGGTAGGGCTTGAGATCTCTTGAATTGATTAGCGCGTTATCTTTGCATTGGAACTGTTGAATCTAGACGCGAATGACATGACGTGACGCTCCTCGCCATTGATTTATTTAGCTAGTGAAAGAGGTTGAGGCCTTTTGCTACCCCACCACTTCTTACACCCTGTTGAGCAAGGCCCATCGCTTCGCGGATCTCTTACTGTGTGCATCTATGACAAAAGACATGCACGAAAAGACCGCTGCCATCGTCCGCGCTCGACCGCGCGCTTTGCTCCTTTGCAGGCTCCCGGTTGCGCTCCGCTCTCAACAAAAGGCACTGGAGAAGGGCGAGGATAGTACAAACCCGACCCCTTGGTAGTAACTTCTGATAGAGCATAGCTTATAAATCGTTGTCCTGTGATGAGGGGTGTATCTTCATGGCCATACAATCTCGATGTGGGAAACTAAGTCAATTGCGGGGCACGCTACCCCAGAAGTGAACGTGCTCATGATTGCTGAACTTCTTCCATACCTTTCTACATGCAACTATCGTTGCGAAGAAGGCAAAGTATGGTGGTCTCCAACGATACTGCGTTGGATATAAGTCCCACACCATGTGGATAGGTGATGCCAGTCTGTGACCAAAACAAATATCATGGTCCTCTTGCCACCTACGATTTTGGGCTCTCCGGAGTTACTGCAAGGCATCACCGTTCAGTTTACCGCTTCCCGACGTCTACCCAGAAAATGCAGACTGGCAAAAATGCTTTCCTGTAACGCAGTGTGGTTTTAGAGCGCGCAATCAAGACCGACGTGCTGAAAAGCGCAACTCCCGAAGTGCTGGGCGGCCTTGACAAAGTTCCAGATGGTAGCGACAAGTTCCATGCTGGTGTCAGTGAAAAGAAAGTCGATAATGAGCCATGGGTTTGATGATCGAATCTTGCCCGCCAACACACGTCGAGACAGTTGTCTTCGCGACGAGGTTGAGGAAGTCAATAAGGCTTCAGTGTACGAAGCAACAGAAAAACGTGCAGCTAGTGAGCTCAAACTTACTGGAAATACTACGACATGCTAAGCATTGTTGAATATGCCTTGTGAAAGCTTGATTATATTTGAAGTCAGAACGGGAAGGCGCCTAACACTGCTGGTGTCACTAGGCCAGGCAGATCAGGCCGCCGGGCCGGCGCTTTCCCTGAATCCGTTAGCAACAGCTATGTCTCCAATCGCGCGACAAGGCGTCCAGCCAGGCTACCAACCTCAACTCCTGGATTTCTCTTCGCGTCGATGTCAAGCACCATCAGGCGTTCCTGGCCTAGTCTCTTTTGGTCATATTGAGCATCATAGCTTAGGCCGCAGCCCCTTTCTGTACACCGGTTGTCACCACTGAGTATGGTGCAAGAGGACGTCGCTGACACGGAGTTTACCAACGTGAATGTCGGGTTGAAAGACATGCGGTGCCTGGATGGCGAGTGGATCCTTGTATTGAACGAGCCGGTGATCAACATGTATAAGAGTCTCTTGCCTCCTGGTCAATTATGGCCCACTGGATTTTCGACAAACGTCTTTGCATCTTCTACTCGTCCATCTCAGCCCAGCTTGTGTACCTTCGGAATCTTCAGATCAACAACATGATTGCGAAAGCGCCCACACTCGCCTTCATTCTCACGACCGCTTATGCCGGCTCTCTCCCTCATCTTCACGGACGATCACCTTTCCCAGATGTGACCATCAAAGCCCTCCCCGCAGGATGCGCAAATTATCCTACTGGGACATGGAGCTTGACAGCGACAGATGCTGGAAACCCTGATGTCGATGATCTTGGATCGTCGGCTGTTTACTCCATCGCTATCGGCAGTCGTGGACCCGTGATGCGAGTTGGACGTGTAAGGCGCCCCAACCTCTAACCCTGAGCTTGGGTCCGACGGAGACTAAAACTTTGTTCAGATCGCCCTCAACGCCCAAAGCTGGCTCGCACGCAGAGCATTCCAGTGCAACACCGACACGCAGAAGGTCGAAGTTCTAGCCGATACGAGCGTTAATGCCGCCGGTGCACCTGGAGATACCAAGTTCACCCCAGTCGCCCTTTCTGCGTACCCGTACGATGCGGAACTGCTGTACTTGGTAGACGGCGATCAGCCCACACTCTACGAGCATTACATTGGCGAGGAGAAGCAGCCGAACAAGTACCTTGGAGGCTTTGATACCACTACATGGGGTGCGGAGTATTATGAGGCCGACTCGACAAGCTATGATTTGCCTTACTACCAATTGAGGCTGCTGCCCGAGGGGCAGGGATTGCAGGACAATGAGACGAGAATCTTTCTCAAGATCCAGGAATGAGCATGAACGAAATGTTCTCACGAAGGTGGCTTTTTCACAGAGAGAGTATGATCAAATCTGTCTCAAGCTCTCGAAGAGCGTAAAAAACATTCTTCAGCAAAGCGCGCGATCACAATATGCGAAACCATGAACATGACCTCTTTCCTCTTTCCTCTTCGCACACAAGTCACCCCCGAACGCAATAGCATTGCGAAGTTCTTTCAAAGTAGCAAGCGCCGCCTGAATCGACTCTTACAGTGCAGCTTCTCCCATTCTAGTTCCGCCATCTCTTACGCCGACGTCAAATTCATCTTCCCCTTCTTGAGCCTCATAAACCACGCAGCGTCCATCGCGACCACGGCGAAGAACGCAAACACGAGCGTCCCTCCAAAAACAAGACTATGATAAGTCCATGCATGTCCTGCGTTGAGCTTGACGACCTGGCAAACTATAGCCCAAGGCATCACGTAAAGCAAGTTCGTCGCAAGAGACTGGTACAAGTACCACCTCGGACGCGTCGCTACCAGTATGGCGGACAGCTGGGCCGTGATGCCGTACAAGATGTAGCACCAGTCGACCGTGCGCCACATGCGCGCTGCGATGCGCGACACTTCCTCAGATCCAGACAGGTAGTACGCAAATGGTTTCGCGCCGACAAAGGACATGATGAGGCAAAGTGGCACCTCGATCGATAGGACTACAACGATGGAGTACAGCGCCCACCGTGCAACGCTATAGATCTGCCGTGTAGATGCTCGTAACATCGTCAACGGGTCTCCAGCTGCAAGTGTGGCGCGGAACTTGCCCCACGAGTGGCCGACGAAGGTTTGTGTCGTTGCCTCAAGAGCTTGGACTGGGACCATAATCAAGCCCCAGCGTATGGTAGAGAAGACGCCCCATGCGGTGGCATAGTCGCTACCAAGGCCGACGATGCCGTGTACGAGCCAGAGGTACAGCCCATTACGAACAGCGGACTCGGCGAAGAGTATGAGACCTGGCTTGAAGAGTACGGCGAGCGCGGGGAGCGATGGGCTGAGCTTCGGGCCTGAGACGTCTGTACGGCTCCGAGACTTGCGGTTGACGCTGGTGGTGTAGATGAAGTACATCAAGCCGACTAGCGCGGAGGTCAGATTACACGCCAATGCTATGCCGGCCTGCATGTTGACTTTTGGCGTGATGCCGCCGACATGGAACTTCGAGATGATGATCAGATCCAGCATGATGTTGATGGCAAACTTGACAGAGCTGATTACCAACGGAACATCTGGCTTGTCGAGCGCACGAGTCGAAGTGTTGACAGCCGTCTCAATCGCGGAACTGAAGGCTGAGAATGCTGCGATGCGGACATATGTGACACTTACATCCCTAACCTCTACTGGAACGAACCCTTTTGCGAAAGTTGAAGCACCGCCAACAAAACCGAGGCTCATGATAAAGCCGAGGATGGCCTGGAAGGTGATGAGTGTATGGGTCAGCTGAAGTCGTTCGCTATAGCTGCGAGTTTTGTCGCCGATGATGAGGTAGGCCGCGCGTGGTAAACCTTCATTGAGAACTTCCGCAACAACACCGATGTAAGTGTACGTATCGGTGGTGACGACCATGGATGAGTCGATGTTGGCAACCCATAGCTTTGACAGAGTACCATAGAGTGCTGGCAGGATGAATGCGCAGATATTGAAAAAGAGGGCGCCGGGGTAGCTATGACGATGTTAGAGAATGACAGGACTGCCTGAGCGACAATTGTAAATGCGAAAGGCAGCATGGTAGACTTTCGGCCTTGCCCACGACTTGAAACAAGAGTGGAATCGTAACAAAATAAACTCTTGGGACTAATGCACTTACGTGTCACGGTGCGAGGAAGGCTTCAGGTCTCTTTTACCCTGGTTCTTCCATGAAGACTTGGTAAAATTGTCCCCTCCATGAAGCACATCGGGTCCAGTCGCAAGCGAGCCATCGGGCGATTCCGTAACGCGCAAACCGTCGTCTTTAGATGGCAACATCTGGCATCGGTATCGACTGTGTAGTTGCGGTTGAGACGAGGAAGCCATCAATCTTCTATGTACAAGCGAGCGCAAGCGATGAAATCATCCAGCCTAGCAAACGCACCGCATGTGCGCGGATACCCGCGTTTGCGCCTTGCGAGTGCGTGAATGGCTGAAAGGTGGGGAAACGGGAACACGAGCCGGGCCGGGGTCGTGATGTTTGGTGCATCGCTAGTGGTCGACGTACCCGAACGTGCATGAGATTGTGGTCAGGAAAGAACTTGGGTGGTGCAATCCTTGCGTGGGGTTACAGGTACGCCGATGCTGCTTGTGCACGTCGCCGAGCTCGGTCGGAGGTGCATCAAAATTCGGGGCTGCGTTGAAAATCTCCTGAAACTTGTCTCCAGTGTCGATTAGCCTAGTTAGAAGAATTCGCTCTTGAGTACATTGCCTTCGACTGGTTCACCGTCTCGCTTGCTCTCTGAGGGACCGCTTGCATCATGCGACGTATCGTCTGCGATTTCGAACTTGAAGTATCTGCCATCCATCCAGCCTTCAAGGTAGCAATCTCCTATCACCTTCCATCTCTCAATTCCATCTTCATTCCAGAACGGTCTGAGTATGAAGGGTGTCTCCGCTCCATCAAAGACCACAACTGTGTCTTGCTCTTCTAGCCACGGCGGGCCCAGACCGATGAAACCTAGCTCAATCATGAAGAAGACACGGTTCTTAAGCGACTCAGTGATATTGGTACGATCCGCGAGGTCCAAGAATCGAAAGTCAGTCTTTGCAATGTACTGCACTTCATTACGTCGCGGGCATTTGCCAAGATGCAGTGTGCGCCAGAAAGCGAGCTTGAAGCTTGCAAACTTGGAAGCAAGATCACCGGTAATACCAAATGTTCCGTTGTATATCACGTGAACGCGTTGATATGCTTCGTTGAACTGAGTCTTGAAAGGACTGCCTCTTCCGAAAGGAAGGTCAGTGATAACTTCCGCGAATGATTCTAAATGGCCAACGACATTGACGCGCACGCCTCTTATGTCAATGGTGAGCGACTTTGATAGGTACACGGCTGATTGACGTAATGCTCCGGCCTCGTAAGAGGGACTGTCGGCTCCACCTAGTGGCGCGGGCAATGGGCGAGAGTGCTCAGCGTGCAAGTCAGGGACGAAAGAGGGCTTTGAGCTGCTACAGGCGTCGTCTAACCATGATTTGTCCGAGTAATGCAAAACAGAGAAGTCTTCAGACTGAATACTCCTCCTTGCAAAGTCGATGCAGACTTCATCGAAGCTCTTCTTGTAGTCCGGCGTGATGCCCAAATCATCTTTTGCCAAACCTAGAGCGGCGTATACCTTGTCTCGCTTGTCAGAACATGATCTGTCAATCAACATGCGACAGCATTGATACAATGATTTTGAGGTTCGTTTCTTTGTCGGTAAGATCATTTGACGGCTTTCGATAAGCTCACGGGCAGAACGGATGGCGTCAAGGTATTTGTCCCAATTGCCATGTACCCGGTCATAGTGACATTTTTGAAGCAAGTCGTGGTGCTCGAATAGCACATTGATAGCTCGTTGAAGGAAGTATAAAGATGTGTGCTCTTCGCCCGTGAAGAAGATGACGTCTCTTGCTAGGAGGAAGTCTTGAATGACACAGACTCTGGTA
>Ga0265797_10006165_pt1 | contig 17091 bp, 17 predicted proteins | sample P2T30metagenome_FD_192433 | JGI IMG/M metagenome (GOLD analysis project Ga0265797, IMG submission 192433) | Plant litter microbial communities from East Loma Ridge, Irvine, California - P2 T30 | ecosystem: Environmental > Terrestrial > Plant litter > Unclassified | place: USA: California...
CGAGTTTGTTCTGCTCTTGACGTTCGACCATTCAACACAGCGTTACAGGTCAGGATGGTAAGGGTTGTCGACATGTCACCTATAGGCTTTCGATCGGTCATCACCTTCTCGTCGACTAGCACTCCACGTCTCGATCTCGACTCTTCGGTAAAGCAAAGGTACAGCGTCATCCTTCAGCCGACTACAGTCACGATCTTCATCACCCCAGGTTCGCACAGGTTTGGTAGGCCGGAATGGGTAGGGCAAGGTGAACTTTCTTCCGCATGTTTTATTAGCTTTTTTCTTTCTTTTCAAGTTATCTTCATTGCTCGCGGTTTTGCCTGGGTAGGTATCAATGTAAGTTATAAGTACGATGGTTCCAGTAGTGCAACGACGTCAAGGTAAGGTTAACAGGTAAGGAGTTCACTTCCTCGCTTGGTGATCTTACTGTGATGTGTTAGGTATTGAAAAGCATCTTTTTGCTACGTTCAATCGAGATGTGTGGCTGGCTACATGTGGTGATGTGTTACGAGCACCTGGGACTGTGGTTGGGTCAGTCGACTTGTATATGGCACGGATACCTTGTACGAACCGGTATGCAAGTATACCGTTAGCGTATCAGTATGCCATCAGTATTCTACTTCGAGAATTACTGGCGAGGAGATTGGGGCGAATATTCTAGATCTGTTGATGCCTCAGTCATTTCCCTGGCCTGCATACCCAAGTATAGAATCTCGAGTTCTTCCCCGAGAGATCGACTTGAGACATGTCGTTCTATCCGCATACCAATCCCTCAATCTACACTGCTTTTATTTCATTGACTTCAAGGCCCGTAGTTCTAGTCCCTCTGCTCAGGCGGAGAGTGCACGGACTGGGAATGGTGCCTACTAATCACATCGCCTAGTACCCGCTGTTCACCCTTCCCCTTAGTTCGCTACTCCTGGAGCACTCAACTCTGTTGCAGAACCTAAACTACCATTGCGTCTATAGCATGGCGAGACGACGACGTTCGAATGGTGCTAGCAAGCATAATGACCTTATCCTCGAGCCCAAGAGCGTTATGAAGAACAGGCCTGTGGACTGGGCAGAAGACGACGAGGGCGAGTTACAACCGATCTTCGCACCAGAGCCTCTGTTCACACCCGAAGAACTGGAACCCTACAGATCGAATCGCGCACTGTTTGATCATAAGAAGAGCTTGCGCAAGCTTGTAAGTTTACCAGACGATGACAAGAAACTTCCTTGCTCATAAGTGCAGGTTGACCTACCGTTCCCCTTCCTCAAGCTTCCAACCGAACTACGCGTCGAGATTTACCGCTACGTCCTCGTCCAGAACTATCCCATCTACCTTGTCTACTACAAGACAGTCGGCAAATACCCAACCAAGCTAGCGCTCAGTCTCCTGCGTACATGCAGTGACATGTACGACGAATGCGCTCAGATTCTCTATGGCGAAAATCAATTCGCCTTTTGGAGTACGTACGACCACCTCGAACTGCTGCGATTCCTCAATCATATCGGGCCTGTTAATCGCAGATGGTTGAAGACCTTGACCATGACACCCCCCTTTCTGGTTGATGACGAAGAGGTACATAGGGGCCGGGATCGTCTTTACAGTAAACATGGCACGATTGCCTACTACAGACACGTCTGTCCGGAAAGTGTACAGCAGCCCATGGGATGCCAGCTGGAAAAGCCAACCTGGACTGACCTTTGCAAGTCGCTAGTCACCATTCTGGGGAATATCCCTCGACTCCGCGAGTTGATGTTCCTAATTCCCCCAGACTGGACATGGCACAAAGTCCGATGGGAGCACGCTTTCCGTTTTGAAGACGAAGCGGCTTGATGGTACATATCAGAGCTGCTAAGGTTTAAGCGTTCTCTTCAAGTACTCGTCGTTCACGCTGTGAATAAAGACAGCGTTAATAGCCCTGATTATCCGAGGAAGCAAAAGAGACGTAAGCGGGTTCTCGCAGATCTCAAGCGTAGATTGGGGATCTGGGATCATCGAATGGTTCTGACCGATGATCCTTTGGCTTGGTGGTCCTCGCCGGACAGGACGGAAGAGGATCCTGATGAGTATCTTCGCAATGTGCGTGATCTCTACGCTAAACCGACTTACTAGCCAGCATCACGAGAACTCTGGTGGATACATGAAGCGTTTTCCTGCCCAGATCATCACTGAGTCCAGAGTAGATAGCTGTAGGGTAACAAGCCCGCAATGAACGCTCACGACACCGAGCCTCCATCTCATCTTGCTTATGGATGCATTGATGGGTACGTAAAACATCTGTGTATGGGGTATTCGAACAGTGATCAAAGGTTTGTATTGTAGGACAAAGACTTGAGACTAATCTTCGCGGCGATAACGGTAGTGCTAACTGAAATTATCGGAAGGCCGTGTATTTTTGCGATCGTTCAATCAGTCGAGATCTCGCTAAGCGTGAGGTATTGACGCGTCAACATCGCTTTCACACTCTCCATCGCTTCAAGTCATCGTACGGATAGCGGCGTTAGCGAAACCACGGTGGCCTATTCTTAGGAATGTTGATAAGAGTTGGTGCATGGTATTTCTGCCGATAATCCTGCCATGACTCTTCCGCAAACTCGTCGAGGATCTTTTCTGGATTGTACGTTCTTCCCGGTATGAATTCGCAATGTATGAGAGAATCGTGACTGCCAATATTTTGTAAGACCTGTAGAATTGCTTCGTAGGTATAACCACCACGCCGTTTGCGCTCAGTACAGCTAGGGGATAGTGATACTTGCAGTCGGCGCTCATAGCTGAGGTGTTCAGCAACTTGCCACGCGAAGTCTCGCTGCAAGACATCGAAGATCATACTGGTTTTATCCGGCGCGGCTTCGCTGTCTTCGAATGTCATCAAAAAGGCCCTACTAGGCATGCCCAGAAGAGGTAATGCCATCGCTTCGACCAGTCATTTTGCAACGATCGGCAATACGGTCTCTGAACGTAATGGCCATCTGCCCCAATGAAGACACCATAGTACATTCCACAATAGGTCGACACGTCTGTGAATACGCAATTTCTCGTTCTCCTGGCAATAAGGAATCAGACCTCTTACGTGGCATTCTGGATGCGACATAGACTCGCGGTTTTCGATCAGGTCGACTTGTCTGAGTTCTGAGCGTGTTGAAGTCGGAAGAGACTTCATGAAGCGGATGGCACAACCAGCGGCGGAAACGGCAGCACGCCTAACCCGTTCCGGTGCCAAACGAGGGCGAGAATCTCTAGCGTATGCGATGCCCAGGACCTCTTCGAGCGCTTCATCACCCGGGTGTTGCCAAGGTTCGAGGTGCGGTAAATCTAGCAGGTCAGATGACATGCTGAAGTGCGGGCTATCTTTCAGCACGTGCCAAGCGAAGTTGACGAAATCGCGATACACGGAAGGTGGTTCGCCATAAGTGTGGTCGGAGTAGATCCATGACGTAATTGGGCCTTCTAGTCTCCACGTCCGTAGAAGAGGGGCAAATTGTGGGTAAACAAGACATATCAGTCTTTCTGACTCGTCTGTCAAGCAAGACTGCGCTATCTGAACAAGAAAACAGTTCTTAGCCGTGTGCAGTTTGTGCAGAGCCATGTCAAACATCCCTATGTTGTACCTCGATGCACCCGGACTTGTGCTACGGAAAGTAACCGTGTTGAGTCGTAAAGTGAGACCGTGTAGCTCGGCTGCGGCCTGACGACACGCGTAAGTCAGGGATAGATCGATGTGTTCGCCGTTGGCCCAAGTCAGTTTGTTCTTGTCAAAGTCGTATTCCAGGCCAGATTCGCAATAGAGGTAATGGCCATAGATCTGATCTCGTAATTCCCGCGGCAGCCGAAAGAGTGGTGACTGAAGTTGCATATGCGTTGGGCGACTGGGGGAGGCCATGGCCATGGTCGTACAGCGCATGGTTTTGGGTGCCGGGGTCTTGGAGAAAAGCCCTTTGATGTGAGCGAATAGAGGACCCCATGGAATCCAAATAACGAGACATCTCTTGATGATAGTGAATAGAGATCCCCAAATGTGAAGAAGGAATCCTCTGAACAATGGGAACAGAAGTATCATGAAAAGAAGGTAAACGAATTCCGTGACGAGAAGTTCCCTGGTAAAGGGGGTCCAAAGCCCCGTTATCAGCGTAGGTAGGTATTCAGCGATCATCGCTTCGTGGACCCGATAGGTGAGCTGGATATTAGGAAATTCCTTGAAGGTCATGAGGATGGGTAATTTAAAGCAAGTGGACGTGGCGTCTGCTGCAAATAAGTAGCAAAGGCCATGGAAGCCCCCTTACGCTTGAAAAACCACAGTTGTGAGTATGGAGACGACCATTCCGACGACCAGCCCTGGCAAACCACCGTTATCGACTTACCAACCCACCAATGTACACACCCAAAGTGTCTCGCGAAGACAATTGAAGCTCGAGCGCGAAGCCCGGAAGACCACAGTTGCAAGATCAGTTCTCCACTCGACTGTACCGCATTAGTAATGCAACTGTAGCTGGCTGCCACCTGAGGGCTCAAATCTGGTACGGTACAATAATCGTTGCAGACCCTTGGGGTGACTGGTAATCGAGATTGTACCAAGGTTACATGCCTTCTCACTGGCCGGCTTGTCGTGGGGTTACATAGTCAGACCAGAAGCAATGCAAATAATATATGAATCATTGGTCACGCAGAATGCGACGCGTATCTGATGAAGCTTCGTTGGTTGTAGGTGGGTGTCTTTTCGCGGAGGCAGCGACGATTAGAGCTGAAGTGGACACACTTTACTTTATCAGTACTAGTGTGCATTCGGCACCAGTCGACCCCGGGCGGGGCCCTCCATGCTCGCTGCTCACCACATGCATTGTCCGTTGCAACACGTCTTTGATTCCGCGCTGCGCCTCAAAACATCATGAAAGCCATATTTGCTCCGACCAGCGCTGCCTTTGCTTCACCGACGTCGCGCACTCTATCAAGCTGGCGCGTCTCGTCGTACGGCACCAAATCACGTCAGGCGCGACGCCCCAGGCAGCAGAACTGGGCGAAGGACCCTGAAAGGCAGAGCATAGATTCGTGTATTTGTCAATATTCTTTGTCTAGGGTCGGAGTTAGAAAAGACAAAACCCTTGCACCTGCACAAGATTCTTTGCTCCTCTACCCGTACTATGGTACTAACATCAGGCTGCTGTCTTTGCCATTGCACCCCATCAAGGTGTGCGAACATGTCCCGAAGTGAATGGGCAGCAGTCAGATTATGTGAGAACTGGAAGCTCTACTAGATTCATCGTCGGCTTCGCATAAACACAATTCCACCAGTTCAGTAGTCCAACACCACTCGTCGACAACTACAGCATCACGCGGAGCCATTTGAGCACATGCCACGGAGGCAACGGGTGCTCAGTTTTGAAGCTTTGCGGCTGATGCATACCCCAATGATCTACCCATTGCTTGAGCGTCCAGCCGTGATGTAGCGCAAGTAGAGATTCCACGTTGTCTGATTGGCCAATATCAAAGTTGCAGCTAATTGGCCCACCATCGGTTGACATGTCGCGGATCGCAGCTGGAAGCCCTTCGTACTGGTATCCAACGCGAGTTCGTCGCTCGTACCAGGAAGGGGTAGGTAAAAGTCCTCGAGCATATGCAGCATCGAGAGCTGATTGCCAGGCGATGTCTCGCTGCACGATCTTGAAGACGGTAGAGGTGTGTTCGGGCGTCGGACTGCCGTCCAATAGTACGCTGAGCGAATCCGGAGGCATCCCAAGTGACGGCCATGCCTGAGCTTCAGCGATCCATGCCCCAGCTGCTTTGGTGATCGTCGATGAGTACAAACGGTCATATTTCATACGATCAGTGTTGTCGCCATCCATGGCGGCAACGTAGTCGACCCGTGATGCAGGCCGTGGTCGAAATACGCTGCTCCATATATTCACGATACGTTGGACGCGGAGACGCCGATTGAATTGACACAAAGGAATAAATCCTCTTCAGTGAGACGCCGCATTCACACCTGATTCACAATCCTCGTGAAGTATCACGGTTCGCACTTGGCTGAGGGACGAAGACGGAATTGCGTGGAGAAAACGCAGTGCTACAGACGCCGCCGAATGGCGGTATTCCGGTCTGTGGAAATACGTCGGTACTCTCGGTTCGACATCCGCGATGCTTGCGAGCCTGCTGAGTTCGGGAAGATCTGGTATGAGCCAAGGTGCCGGAGAGGTCTCACTGAGAGCTCCCACGTCGCAGTCTTCCCCTGGAATCCAGATTCGAGGCATACGCTGCGCTTCGTCGTGGAATGCGGGATGCTTCGATAGCAGATGGAAAACATATTGAATGAAATCGTCCCACGTGGACGGTGCTTCTCCGCAATCGGAATATGGCTTGTGTAAGGCGACGATAGACTGGTGCGGCGTCCAGCCGTCAAAGATCTGAGCGAATTGCGGGTATGCGTCGATTGCCCTTTGTACCATGTCGTAGGATAGAAGCCGAGGTATGAGATGTTGTAGCTGGATCTTCTTACGGAACATTATAGTATACATCGTCACATGGAACAGGCCGGCTTGCTGTCGCGAGGACTCGGAGAAATGGGTAGAGAAGGTGATGGTATTCTGCCCGAGCGCAAGCCCTCGCGTTTCGGCTGCAATCTGGCGGCATGTAAGAGCGAGGCCGGTGGAGATGGGAGAACCGTCAGCCTGTAGAAGTCGGTTTGTCTGTAAAGGTGGAGGTTAGTGTATGTCTGACACGCATTCCATCATCATTATCGTACCTCGAAGTTATGGATGCAGCCACCATCGACCTGAACGTAATGCTCGTAAATGAGGTCTCTCAGCTCGCGTGGGAGGCGCAATATTGCCGGCAGTGTGGATGCGTGATCGTTCATACGTTCGAGATGAGAGCCGGCGAGCCCAAGTGTGTTGGAGTGGTTGATGGATTGAACTGGCTTCATAGTGAAGGTTTCGCGGCGGTCGGTAGCAGATAAACGAGGGACAGACCGGTGTTCTTGTAGCTGGAATTGAGGCCACGTAGAATTGCAGAAGAGCTCATCTGGTCAAGCTACGGTGGTCAACCAGAGACCGACATGGCATGTAACCGTGGCCTCCCAATTTCGTCCAGCTGCGACAATTCGAAGGCCTCGGTAATGCCACGATGCGCCATAGTCGTTGCGTGTACCAGGTATAGCTCCCTCGTCCAGGCAGCAGAAATAGGTGCAGGGTGGTAGAAGGCGCGCGTTACCGAACAAAGGTGTTGGCGGGGAAGTACGCGTCCGGTGCGCGGTTGTGGTTGCTGGAAACAGACACGACGCGGTTCGTCGAGACGCGTCGGTGACGTCAGCGCCGACACACTAAAGCGTCTTAGGCAACCACATCTATACTCGACATATCAGTCATGAACTCTATTCAATGACAACACGTCTGCAGACGATCCGGGGAACCAGATGGATGCACCACCGCGCTTCCATCCCAAGCACACCGTCAGACCGAGGACAACTCCAGGATACAGGCCGAACTAAGACCACACCCCAGTTTGCATCAAAGACGCACCCCATTCTTCGGTTTGATGGCGCAACTTCGGTTTTGTCTTTGCTGTTTCTAGTCGTTAAGCCACCTCTTACTGCGGTATACCAGGATAATCTACAGGTTGCAGTCAACACCTGCCAATACGCCCTTTCGGAGTACCTGACTCACGTCTTTGGATGCGGCTTTGACAGGCTCGTTGTTGATGAGTCACGCTTGCCCGCCACATGTACATCTTCATCACGTCAACAACGTTCGACACATTCCGTCATTTATTTCACCAAGACATGAGTAGTGAGTATCTGCTACTTCTCGTCGACAGATTGTTTTGTGAATCTCCACCATGCCGCCTTCGAGCCCCCCAGCAAGCACGCAGCTTCAATCCCGACTCTTTCGTCTCCCTAGGGAACTTCGAGATATCATCTACCACCATTACCTATTCAACGAAGATGGCCTAGTGTATAATTTCGAAACCAACAAGCTCCCTATCGAGTTGTCGTTGGCGTACACGTGTCGTGTGGCCGCAGTCGAGCTTCGAGGCCTTGCTTTACGGCTCAACAAGGTCGTCTTCCACACAACCTGCACGAACGCTACGCAAACGCATGCGTATATATTCCACGGAGCGCTCATCAAATTACACGCCCTCAAATTCGACCTGCTCAATATTCAAGCTCCGCGTCTAATGACTGAAGTGATCGAAAAAGAGGTATCCCTCAAGTATCCGCAGTTCTCACCGATCCTACCGAAACTAGACACACTAGGTGGAAGCGCGAATACATTGGGAGAGCCACCTTCGACGTACCGCGACTTTGTTCACTTCACTCTGAATCTCTTGTATGACCACAAATATAATCCTAAACTGGGCGGCAAACGTTCGGAACGCCAGCGCCGAAGTCTCCGAAAAGTGACTCCCGAACCCTGGTTAACGCCCAATGAGGGCAGACTCCCACGTGGTCAAGAGGGAAAGTTTGGTCATTGCGCCCGGGACAAGCATAGGCGCGACCTTGTAGCTACATTCGACCGCGAGCTCCAGCAACTAGTCGACATAACCAGGACTCATAATCGTGTCGGGAGTGTGAAGCACTCCTTGTCAGCAGCAACATGCGCAATACGTTTCCTTCGGTCTCTCCGCGTCGAGACGCGTGAGAACGTGCGACAGGTTGAACTCGTCGAGGATCGAGAATCCATCTCATTCCCAGAATGCCATGGCAGGGGTTTTATACCGTTTTGTCGTGCGCACCCAAACCTGCGCGTTCATAGGCGTGTCAGTCTCTGGGCAAACGTGTTCCCCGTAAGCAGTACATTGCGGTATACAATAGCCATTAGTACGGGGCGACCCTTGGAAGACGATCGTCTTGACTCCAGCTACGTCTCAAGGGCGGTTGCGAAGTGGATGGCGGAAGCATCCATTCTACCCTCACTAGGTATGCCCGAGGGCTCTTTCAAGCTAACCTTCCAATGCGACTCCGCGCCCGAAGAAACTACGCAGGTTTTCCAAATCCTCCAGCGAGATGCCGCATGGCAGACGGCCTTGGATCTGAGTTATGCACGGCGACTGCTTCCAACGCCAACCTGGATTCAGCGTAGACTCCGTCGCGGATACATATACGAGACCTTCCCAGAATTGCTAGAGCAAGTTACTAATGGCGATCACTCATTCATACACTGCGACTTCGCCCCGGGCACGGCGTGCGACCCGGAGGAAATCATCGGCGAGCGTAGGGACGACTCGGTGGACCAATGGCATGCGAGCTGGCTTACTCACACGCCTAAAAAGTGCCAAACACCTGCCAACATGCCGCCGTGGCATGTACTACGCGCTGGCTTTACCATCTGGCATGGGCAATGGGGTAATTGGGTAGCGGGAGTTGACCCATGAGATTGCGCCCGCCAAATAGACAACATCAGCAGATACATAGGATTCTGGCAGCTACCGAGGCGAATATATTCAAGTTTTATTGGTTGTACAAATCGATAAGACATAGCCTGGAGGTATTAACGGCTGTCTCCTATTCATCCCCCCTTGACCGCTGCTCTCGGTACTGAGCCGCCGCTCCACATCACCACCTACTTCCTCCTCCCATGTTTCGCAATCAAACTCCTGCTCTCCCCACACAGCCAGATATGCGGCCCAGCCTCGCCGTCCTTGAGACCATGCTCATTGATGATATGCTCAATCTGTTTTGCGCGCCCGCGGTTCGCACTCAGGGTGGTGAGGTTCTGGGACCAGCCGTAGAGGAAGATGGACTTATTGAGGTGGCCGAGTTCGGCGGCGACGGCGGTGGCCGCGTGGGGTAGGTTGTCGGTAATGGTGTCGACGTTGGGGGATTTGACGGTTATTGGGAGGGCGAAGTTGGGAGGGATGGGGTAGTCGGATAGAGAGGCCTGCGGGGGTGTTAGCTTGGGTTGTGTGGAGCGATGGAAGATGGGAGAGGACGTACCCATTCTTCAACCAATTGTTGCTGTGACCACGACGCGCAGTCTCCTTGTCGGAGTAACAGGTCCGCTCTAGTCTTCTCCGTGTCAGTCGCAAGAGTCTGCACTATCAGATTCATCTGCTCGGCTGCTTCGCGCGTGCACACCATGGGATGTGCGCCGATGGCAGGGTATAGATGGGTCGGTAGCAGGTGCTCTTGGGCCTCCTCCTCGATCTGCGCGCGCACCTCGCCTGGGTACCAATCCAGTATCGGGCATGGTTTGTGGGAGATGTCGGATATGAGGGCTAGTAGAATAGTGCAGTCGATGTTTAGAGTGTCACTCAAAGCTCGGGACCTATCGATGAGTAGACGCGGTAGAACAGCGTCTATAGAGAGCGCGGGTGGAATGTCGTCTCCGCATTGTACTATCGCACCCGTAGCGCGTATCTTGTTGATGATCATATCGATAGCTGGTGTTTTCCCAGCAGAGATTCGTGTTAAGACGAAGCGCACCTTGGGCGGCCGACCACGAATGGGGTTTGCACGAGCAGCTCTCGCAAGGCCTCGAGCGTTTCGTACCACGTCGATTTGATCTTCATCGTCATCGTCGTCTTCCGGTGGGGGCGGCATATCTTCATCATCTTCAGAGTCGGAGTCGTTCACCCAACCCAATTTCGCAAGATCGAAGAGAATACGCTTTTCCGAGACGGTTGATACTCGTACCCACTCTGCACCCTCTTCGGCAACAATGTCGACGAGCGCGGAAGTCTTGTTCTTGGCTTGGCTTCCTTTTGCTAGACTGACTCCTTTGGTAGTGCTCTTTCCTGCTGGTGCTTTATGCCGGTCCCAGAAGAAGTATTTGCGGAAGCTTTGGATTCCCATTGAGCGCTTTGCTGCGCCCCACAGTGCCTCGTAGTAGAGAAGATTTGAAGATACAATGTAGTGTCGGGCTTTCTCCTCATCCATGGACGATCCCGCGATCTTCTGCAGGAAGGCCAGTTCGTTGCGCATGTCATTGCGAAGATTTCGGTATCTAGTTCAGTTAGTTGTGGTCTGAGGCTGCCGATTTAATCACGAAGCAGCTCACCCCTTCTCAGACGGACCTCTCCTGGAGGTATACGCTATGTTGTACACTGTCAATACGAACGCAAACCCACCGCGAACACCTCCAGGGTCATATGAGGTACATTCTGGGAAGACGAAGAACTTTCGTGTAGATCACCATATCATGACAATCGCATAGACGTACTCAACTGGATTGTAGACCTTCCCGACCTTTTGCTTCTCAAGAACCGCGGCAATATACGTTTCTACCTCATCGTTGAGGTGGTTGCCACGCGCCACTAGCTCGTGAATAGTGGCTTCCAGCTCAGCCCTCGGGGTGGGCATTTTGCCGTCGGCCTCTTCTCCAAGACCGATTTGGCTGAACTCTTGGGTGATGGCCTCTGCCATGATCGCCTCGGACTGGGAAAAACTTGGATAGGCCTGCAGAATACACTATGATGGAAAGAGCGAATCGAAAGATTTGGCGAGAATGTAGGCTCCAGACTATTCGAGTTGGCCCTCGTATGAGATATGATGGTGCCACTATTGTGCACGCTGGCTAGGTGGAGTATGGCGTGAAGAGCGCGCGGCGTCCGATAGTTGTTCCTGGTGAGTAGTAGTCCGGGGTGGTGGAGAGTTGATGGGTTAGGTAGATATGGATTTTCGAGATGAGCCTTGACTCAAACACTAGTGCACAAAAGTGCTGTTGCCTGATAGGTCGGTTCTGTCTCAGCCCGTTTCTGCATCCTGGGTTCCTGTCGCGTGGTACCCGGTACCTGGGTAGAGTCGCGATTCTAGTCTGGCCCGACGATTCCCCGACCGACCCCGCCAAAAGTTGCCCGCATCCCGAACCCACGCACCGACCACCATCCTCATCTCTCTGTCTCCCTCTCCCCCCAGACACCACCAACCCACCCACCATGCCCTACTTTGCGACAAGCCAGGAATGGTACGAGCAGTCGTCGCTCCTGCTAAAAGCGCGACCAACATCCGTATGCCAAGCTCTACTCCACGCACGCACGCGACCCGCCTTCTAATCGAGCTACTAGACACGCATCACGTCCAAATACTCGGTCCTCAAGCCCACGGCCTCCAAGATAAAGAAGCGCCAAAAGTACGAGGAGAAGCGAGCATCAAAGCCCACAGACACAGCGCGCGCATCATCACCACCGCCGCAATCGCAGAATCCCGAAGAAGTCACCGTCTTCTTCACGCTGAAGACGTACGACCCGGAGTCGGGGACGTGTCTGCAGTATGAGACGAACAAGGGCGCTGAGGTGGGGAGGTTGATTGGGAACTTGGGGAGGCTGGGGAGGCACATGGCAGCGCTGCCGGAGACGATGGAGGATCTGAGTATGCCGGCTGGCGGCGACGCCTCATCCACACCACAGGTTGACGAAGGCGGAGACGTGAAGATGGGCGGCGTCCCAGCGGCTGGTGCAGGGACTGGAGGCAAGAAAAAGAAGAAGGGCAAGAAATGAGGAATGGGACATCACGAGCATACCATACTGCACGCGCCGAGCAGGGCACCCAAGGCGGACGAAGACATCGCGACGCACATACACGATACCACGAGGCTCATAGGGATATCGGTTGCGATTGAATGATTGATAAGAGGTTGGGGCATATATGGCGCACAGCCTGCGAAATGAAGATACCCAATTCCGCTCCCAGCCTGCCCGTCCGTGAATTTCTCCCAATCACTGTCCATACTAAAACTTCCTGGCAGCCTTACCAGCAGCCTCAGCGTACGAAACACGCTTCATACGCCTTTCCTTCTCCATACGCTTCTCAGCCTTGCGCTCCTCTTTCTGCTTCTCCATTCGCTCCATTCGCTCCTTGCGCTCCGCCTCTTCCTTCTGCTTTTCAGCCGCCGTCTTGCCGATGATAGTCCACTCGTCCTTGTCCTGCTCGTGCAGCGCTTCGTCTTTGTCTACGACGTTCCAGTTGTCCTCGCTGTTGGCGCTTGACTCGGATGCGTGTAGACCGGCGTTGTTGGTTTGGTTGATGAAGTCCTTGAGGTCTGACGGCGGGCCTTGCATCGTGGGGGTGGGGATGCTGGAGGACATCGTGGTGACTTGATGACTAGTCTGCTTCGCTGAGGGTACTATGATTTGAGTGAGTGAACGAAGGGTTGAGGGAAAGTGTAAGATCTGAATGTGGTGAGCGTTCGACGATAGTGGTTTACTTGGTTCGTGGACTGGTTATTGCTACATTGACAGGAAGCAGAAAGTATAGGTACTAGCCCGCCGGTCGCAGTGCCTTCAATTCGCAACTCTCATTCACAGCTAAGTTGCTGCAGTGAATGTCGAACTACCACCGCGCAATCATGCGTGCGTCACATTCCGCCGTTCGAAGGCGGCGAAATATATTCTCACGACCAAACCATGGTTCTCCCACGGTGACTGCGCGCGCGAACGGGCTCTTGATCATGGGAAGGGTACAGCTTCTGGAATTGGCGGCATCGCAACGATCCGTGGATGCGATAAGTCCTTTTAAGACTGGCTGCGAGACTGCAGGGCGGGCGCATCCATGTCGCCAGATTGATGTTGCTCACATCGATGGCGGCATTTCTTGTCACAACTCCGAAGGGCGCAGCTGATGAAAGCCCACACGAGAGTGAGCGGACGATCAAGTAATGCCGCAACTCTGGATGGCTGTTTCTTCTTTCTCTCAAGAATCCCATATCTCGGCTGATGTTGTCAGTTTGGCGGGTCCATGGGCTGTTCCTTCCGCTTTGGGCTAGGTCTGTGCTGCGGCGTAGCATCAACATTGATTAATAAGGGGCAGTCGCGATCACTCAACCTCCACCTCATATCCACTGACACTTCTCAGACCATGAAGTTCATTCAGTTTTCGAGTTTTCCAAACAATTACTGGCTCCTCTGCCCAGAGCTCAATCAATACCAACCGCTCACCCAATACAAGTGCAAACTTCACTCATTGTTCGAGCCGAAAGACGAGACCTGGTTTTACAATACCTTCGCAAAACCAAGACCAGATGTACAGCGGATCCAAAACTTCCATCCCCCGTCTGGAGACCTCTTCGAACGCCTCCCGAACGAAATCATTGACGAAATATTCGATTATGTTCTGCTTCACAAGGACGACAGCCTTAACCTTGAACATCGCAAGGACATGGAACTTCACCGCAAGGCTGAACATGACGCCTTGGACGACCTAATTTCCTTGAGCCTTTCCTCTGCTCACCTCTGGCCACTGCTCTTGAAGCGCATCCATCGGAATTACCGGACCAACTGGTCAGGTAAGAAGGTTGGCTTTCACCATTACAACTGTGCCTTCACAGCTGGACAAGCGCATAACTATGGTATCGTAGATGAGGTGGGCGATCGTGGTGGGGACCCATATTTACGGTGGAAGCAAGCGATTGAGTATTGGACATGGGAACACTTCAGTTGCCTGCCAGATATGGCATGGCGTGTTGCCCTCATTCCTTCCTACAAATCTGGATATTCAAACCAGAGTGACTTAGAGCCAATGAAGTATGAGGTCGAGATTCCACAAGAAGATCGGGAGAAGATCGAGCAAGATCTCAGGCGGACGAATCTGCGTTCCACAGAGACAGAGTGGGTACTACGCAACCTGACGACCAGACAATACGTGCGTTCCGATCGATTGCAAGAGCCGGCCTCCGCAGAGCCAGAGTGGCCTCCCACGCCCAAGCCTCCTCAGGAGCCACTAATGATCAAAATGCGGCGACAGCGCAAGGCCCTGATACAACGAATGAAGAATGAGGCAAAGAAAGACTATGTCTCACCTTGGCCCTTTGACCTCGCGGATCTGTCACTTACTCTGGCCAACATCTTCCTGGTTCTGACCTGTGCCAGTGCACAAGTACTCCCGTCATATATTCTTAAAGACGACCCCGAAAGGTATCTGCACTTCCACGATGCCCCCTGGTCCGGTTGCGCATTCGAACTCATCCCTCTGGACGAACACATGGATGCCCAAGAACGAGGCTCGGAATCATCAGATCCGACAGATGGAACCTGGATGGATGTCACTAGAGAAGTGGTCGCGGATATCGCGAACTTGCGCTTCTGTATCAAGAAGTGCATTGCCATGTCTGAACAGTATATCGGAAGGAATCTTGATACTGCCGAGAGACAGTGTGAACAGCCAGCATGGCATGCGTATTGGGTTAACCACTATGCCAGCGTTGGAAAGACAAGAAGGTTACATCGGCAATGGGTGAGGACATGTCCGCCTAGACCTTGGATAGATGAGAGCATGCATGCGGAAACGTAGGTAGTCGAAGTGACCGGAACAATTCCACCTTCACTTTCACCTCACTTCAATACAACACAATAGTAAAGAGATGCTTCTACGTATCTCTATCGTATTTGCGAGAGCTATTGTACACCTCTATTCCGCTAATCCTATTGTACCTCCTGTCCCTCTTCGAGGTATCAAAACCTCGCCATCTCATCCTCAAAACCTACTCCAGACACCTACAACACCTTCAAGCCCCTCATATCTTCCACCCCAAAAACCTCAACATCCTCCCCGCATACCCATCACATACCTCTCCACCACCCAAAAGTAGCTGGACTACTTCCCCGCCTCACTCCCGCTCACCACAATGAGCCCCCACTCCCGCCTCTGTCGCCGCCTAACCTGGCACCTCTGCCGCGCGCGCCGCCAGCTCGAGCGCCGCCTGAACGGCCCACCAGCCATGCGAACGCGAAGCCGGGTCGCCGCCATGTCTTCACAAACACAAGCACCAGCACAAGTCACACCCGCAACAGCAATCACGCTAGGCGGCGAAACCGGCACCCTCACCAAAAAGCCCTCCACAAAGAGGCAACTCCCCGCGAGTGAAAGGCGGCTTGAGCGAAAGAGATTAGCGCTAAAACGGTGTTTGGAGAAGAAGAAGAAAGACATGGATGAGCAGGGGAAGAGGACGTTTGGGATGGGGCAGCGGATCAGGCTGTTGAGCGAGCTTGGTGCGAAGGGGGAGTTGGAAGGGAGGCGGTTGGTGCCGGCGCAGCGGAAAATTACGAGTCCGGAGGCGATGCGGGCAAAGAAGGAGAGCAAGGTGATGGATAAAAGTCCTCTGAGGAATACGTGGTGAGGTGGGGTGTGTGGGGGGCGCCCTGCTGGCGGGTTGTCTTCTTCAGGGGATTATTTGGTGAGATGATTGAAGCGCTGGTCGCTTCATGTCTTCTTCAAACGTATATTTACTTCGACTATTCAAGCGCTGGTCGCTTCATGTCTCCTCCCGGCTCTACTCCTCCAACTCCTTCCATCTACAAGTTCAACAACACACTCGCCAACCCCATTCCAGCACCCCACGCCGCACCAGCACCAAGACCCCGCTTCTCAGCCTTACCCTGGTACTCCGGCATACCCGCTCCAGCACCGAAGTTGTACTCGAAGCTTCCGTTGAGAGCAACGGGGCCCTGGACGCTCTTTCCGCTACCAAGGATGGTAATGTTCTTAACGACGCAATCGGTCTCGTATCCAAAGTCACCGGTCATGCTGAACGCGCCGTTGTCGTAGGAGAAAGTGATCATCGAAGTGGAAGGCTGCTCGATGCTGTCACCGTCATCGAGGTACAAAGAGCCAGTAGCCTGGTTCGTAGCGTTCGGCGCGATCCACAACACAAAGTCCTTCTTCCTCAGCTCGGTAGTCGTGTTTGCGGATTCAGCGCGCAGAGGCAGGATGGATCCGCCGCGGACGTGGAGGGGGATGGTGTCGAAACCGATGTCGGTCAGGTCGATCATGCTTCCGTTTCCTTGGATGCGCTCGCCGGTCCAGTAGTCGTAGAAGACTTCGTTGGGGAGGTAGATGGATACGGAGGTGGAGTTCTCTTCCAACACGGGCGAGACGAGGATGGCGTCGCCGTAGAAGAACTGGTATTCGATTGCGAAGGTGTTGGAGTCGGTGGGGTAGTGGAACCACAGGGGGTTCAAGCTGGGCTCTCCGGTGGTGGTCTGGCGGTGGAAGGCAGTGTAAAAGTAGTCGAGCAGCCTGTAGCGTACGGCAATAGCATTCTTGGCTGCTGCGGTGGTCAAGGGCCAGCGGTAGTACTCTTGATCGATTGATGTGTCGCCAGCGTGGTTCCTCATGAATGGGTAGAAGGCTCCAAGTGTTGCCCAGCGTGCGCAGAGTGTCTCGGTGGTGTTGCCGGCGA
>Ga0265797_10006166_pt1 | contig 17091 bp, 20 predicted proteins | sample P2T30metagenome_FD_192433 | JGI IMG/M metagenome (GOLD analysis project Ga0265797, IMG submission 192433) | Plant litter microbial communities from East Loma Ridge, Irvine, California - P2 T30 | ecosystem: Environmental > Terrestrial > Plant litter > Unclassified | place: USA: California...
TAATCACATTAAAGAACACAAAATTGCTCGACTTATGAAACTCCTAACTTTTGGCGATCATTGTATTCCAGACACCCACAGGTTTCGCGCCTTGGTTTTGGCTGTGGTGCCAACAATCACATAATTATCATCTCTTGATCACGGATCGAAGATCGAGTTGCAACAGAAAGATTCATAAGAACTACAAAGGCGCTCGTGTTTATTGTTTAATCCTTCAGGATACACTGAACGTTGAAGTTGTTTGAACACACTATCCAACACCCGGCGCACTACGCTCCTTTCGCGTTGACAGCAGATTTCGTCACAGTCACCGGAGTATATGAATCAAGAACAACATATCATAAAAGTAATACTGATATAACTGCTAACAGCCCCCACAACAAAATACGACCCTCCTTATATCCAAGACAACTTGTAATGCAACCCACTCGCGTATCTCCAAAATTCCTCCACAAAACCAGCTGAACAGCCCACTATCATGGTTCAACTTCGCGCCCTCCGTCGAGCCGCCGCTTGCTCCCTCGTCAAGATCTGGTTAGTCGTGATAGGGCGAGGACCAGCAAATCGATCATGCGCACGGTTGTGGCGAGCATCATGTGAAGCGGAGGCAGGATTAGCACCATGCGTTAAAGTTATAGCACCCGGGTTGTAATCTTGTCCCCTCCTCAGTTTGCTAGATGTACAGCCCATTTTCGAGGTTGTAGATTGTTGAGAAGGAGTCGAACGATTTTAGATGAGGGCTTGAGGCGTAAGATGGGGTTGGGGGGTGGTCGTCCAGCGGCTAGTACAAAGGCAGCAGATGGTTCGAAAGTGGTTGAGAAAGTGGGGAGTTGGTGGTATGCTCGAAGGTCGGTGCCGGATGTCGTAGGTATCGGAAGTTGGTGTGTAAGGTGAAGTTTGAAGATATGCCACCAGGGCCTTGAGACAGTTTGCTGAGCTGATATGTTGTAGATATGCGTACGGGAGAATAATACGTGTTTAGTGTCTGTAAGAAGCTACAGTTAAGGGTTTGTATACGCTCCAGGAGACCCCGTGGTGATCTCTATCGTAATCTTAGGCTCTCACATCATTCACATATCAAACTGGGGTCTTCACAGTACGTCCTACAACTATGGAACTATTTAGGACCTCCTAACAATGTCAAACAATTTCGATGGTTCACAACGTTTGCCCTCGACCCCCACAGCCTTGTAATACCATCTTCAAATTCTACGCCTTGACTGCGCTCGGTATTTATAGAGCCGTGGAATGAGCAAACATGTCGCGAGTACTGTATGGGTAGTTACTCTAATTTAGGAACTGGAAGTAAGGATTGGAAGACAGTCCCGCTACATTTCCAGCATTGGTACCGCGACAATGACAGTATTGATCGATGTAGATCGCACCGAGCCACGTCAATGATAACAGACGACTGCAAAAATTGAGACGGCCTTCCTCACACACAGGCATAACCACTAGTCCGCCTTGCATCCATCCGTACAATCCAAACCCAGTCTCCACCAGAAAGACCAGACTTAGTGACTCTAGTCACCACATATGCCTATCCGCCTCATTGCAGTGCGCACTACAATCTTGCTAGCGTTCCGTGTGTATGGTATGAACATGAGTACCGGATTCGAGTCGAATTGGGACTATGGCATTGCAGCTCTCCACGTCATACTTCGCCGATGAAAACAGGAACAATGTCATTTCGCACTTAGGGTTTTCACTATCCACCTAGCATCCGCCCGAGCAGCAACAAGAAGACGTCGCAGCCGCAGCGCCCGCCGCGGCAGCAGTGTTCGTACTGGATGCCGCACTCGTGCCCGCGCTAGAACTAGGATGCTGTCTCTTCCACTCCTGGTACACTTTCTTACGCCCCTCTCTCCTCCCGATCCTCTCTTCCTTACGCTTCGCCTTCTGCTCCGTCTTCACCTCCTTCCTCGCAACTTTCTCCTCATTCTTCGCAACTTTCTGCGCTTTGTTTTCCACCTTCCTCTCCGTCCTCCCCTCCCTCCTCTTTGCCATCTTCACCGCCGCCGCCCCCAACGCCTTGGAACTCTACTTCTCGTTGTTCTTCTCATCCAAGCAGATACACAGCGCGGCCACAAGCGCGAGATCCACGCCTGGCGCCACCTGCACGCCGTACGTCTGCTGCCCAAAGAAAATGTCCTTGCCGCTCAGGATCTTGCGGTCGATGCGCGCAATGACGAGATTACCCTGCGTTTCGTCGATGATGTCGGCAGTTGTGTCGAGGAAGTTGCCGCGCATAGTCAGGGACTCGGGCTGTTGGGAGGACGCGTTTGTAAAGGTTGCGGTGGCCTTGGAACCGAACACTGGCATTGCATTAGCCATGAAGCACCCTTCATCTCGTGATTTGTGTTACATTTCATGCTGCTCTTGACCTCCAGTAACTTTTGGCCACTCGGACTTTCGGCCACATATGTGGCGTGGATGTGGAAATGCTCCTTCACAATGCTGAAGAGGTGGTTGCCCTGCATATCCATGACCTTTTTGCGCCCGGAAATAGACATGACTTTGCCCTCGACTTGCAGGACGGGCGTGCCGTTTGCGAGCTTGATGCTGAAGGAGTCGCCGGTGAGGGAAAGCACGTGTTCTTTGAGGACGAGGGTCTCGGGCTGCGCGGCGATGAATTGCGGGAAGAGACTGATGGCCCGCGGGACGGGGGCAAGGTAGGCCATGTTGTGGATGTTATGTTAGTGATGTGTAAGTGTGAATGTCAAGTGGATGTGTAAGTGTGAGGTGGGGTAGGAAGCCGAGGTTTGATTCTTTGTTCAAAGGAGTCGTGAGGCTAGGCGTCACTGCGAAGACAGGCCTCTCCCACTTTATACTCGAGGAAAGTGTAATTGCGCCTCTGCAACACTACTTCCTTCGGCGTTGATTGACATGCAGTGCACGCTGACTGGTCGCGTTGTACAAAGTGGGGTACTCGGATGCTGCGCCGAGCTATTTTGAGATACGGATTGCCGATTCTTACCACGTTTAGAGGACGCCTGATTTACAGCCACGCTCGGCAGGCTTCTAGTACTAGTCGATTTCCGTGCATGTGCAGATCTACATGCAAATGCACGGAGGACACTCCAGCTAGCTTGCATATATCCTGCGTGCGAGTCAAGTAGGCGGTAGGTAGGTAGCTGCAAAAAGCTTATTGTAACATCGTTCGCTTGAATTCGTGTGTACTGTGTGACTGCCAGAATTGACGTCCGTAAAGGACATTTCAATGTCACAAACTCTCATCATGTCTCCCGAATCGATCAAGGTCATGTAGGACCAGATGGCCACCATAAAGCAACTCTCGACGCAGTTGGGAGCGCAGCGTCAGTGTCACACCTTACGGTCAGATACTACGGAGAAAAATATTGTTGCGTTGTCATGGAAGATCAACGCACCACATCGCGTCCACGTTTACAAATACGTCGCCGAGATGAAGTGGAAGGAAGGTGTGTTGTCATTCAACATCTTGCCTCCACCCCCTTGCGACTAACACAAAGATACTTCACCCCTTTATACGGCGTAACCCCACTGCCAAGCCCTTTACTCCGCTTCTGGTCGAGATTGAGTGATTCGACACGGATGCCGCTTGCAAGCCAGCCTTTTACACTGAAGGATAGCGTTGCGCAGGAGGGCATGAGGACTGAAGTCGGTTTTCCTACCACTTTCTTCTTCTCCTTGACTTCCCGTACGACGTTCTCTTGATCGTCGTCGTAGTCGTACGTACTCGTCGCAAAAGGAACTTCTTCGAGCTCACCAGATTCGTCCTCTGGTCCAACGACGGTACCCCGTAATGTTGCTGTAGCGCCCAGACCGCCCCCACGATCCTGAGCCATTAACAGACTAATTTCACGGCTCGATATGCGCCACTCGATGCCGCGATCACCAGGCGAATATCCCGCGTCGCCGTTTGCTTTCGAGACGCGTAGGTCCGTGACGTTTCGGACTGTCGGAGGGAGCGGGATGTGTACAAGCATTTCTTCGATGGCTGGAGCGCCGGATGTGCCTGACGATGCGCTGCGCCCTATACCAGCGGAGCCAGGACCTGGAGCAGATGACTTTCCGGTGAAGCGCGGATTCAGTTGAAGTCGCACTTCGAAGTCTGACATTGTTGGGCCGAGAGATGTATGTATGGATACTGTAGCGGGTACATTGAGTTTTGGTAAGGACTTTGACGTGGATGTGGAGAAAGCATCCAGGCCAGCCGGGCCCAGTAAATCGACTTCATACCCCGCGAGCACGAAGCGGCCATCTGGCGGCACGAACGAGAGGTCGCCGGGCCGCTCTTTCCAGCGATTGAGGCGCACGCACGGATGGAAGACAGGCAGCGAGACGGCGCTTTGTATGCCGCCCGGGCAGCCGAGTTGGAGCAGCAGATCGGGTACGCCGCTGACTTTGGCGGTGAAAGCGATTGTGCCATTTGCTATGGCGGAGAGGGGGCGGCCTGATGGGGAGAGTATGACTTGCAGTGTTTCGACGATGTCGACGTACATCTCGTTGGACGTGTGTCGTACATTTGCGCGGCGCCAGGGGATTGATGAGGGTGTTTGCAATGTGTTTGTGGGGCCGAGGCGTGGGCTTGGCCGTGAAGCCAGAGAGAAGGACGGCGCGGAGGGCGTGAGGGAGCTTGGTGTTGAGCTGGGGAGGCCGACGCCGCCCAGGAGGCTCTTCATGAAGTTTGGCGCCTCAACGACGTCGCGCAGCGCGTTTGGCTCTGTGCAGGCTATGATGCCGCCGTCCACCATCTCGTTGAGCAGCTGTGCCACGACATCGTAGTTGCCCTCGATCTTGCTGGCCAGTAACGGCGAGCCGAGAAAGTCTTCTAGCACATCTGCGACGCGGTGCAGGAGCTCGAGGACCTGCAGCGGCTCGGTGTCGGAGGAGCAGGGGCACAGGAAGAGGAGCTGGTCCTGGATGACGGAGTAGAGAAGGGTGGCGGGGTTGGTGTTGGGGAGGTAGACGAGCGACGGGCGCGGGGCGGGATGCGCGAGGTACAGCGGGAGCAGGGTGCTGCTGGCGGGCGGGCGGCCGATGAAGGTGTGCTCGAGGAGGGGCGTGTTGTGCTCGTCGAAGATGTAGAGCGCCTCGATTGTGCTCATCTTCGGGGCGGTCGCGTGTAGGCCATGCGCGTGTTGTGTTGTGGTGGTGTTGGTGTTGGTGGGGAAGCTATTGTCTAACAAGGGTCCATGATCGAACATGCAGCATCTGGACTCTCAATGTTCGACTTCTTCAACCAGCAGCCGAATCTTCTACAACTACACATGCAATCGAAGGACGTCAAGCACGAAAAGGTCGAATTTGAAGACTGCACGCCATGTCGCGTAGTCGGTATGCCACGCGGCCGCCCATTATTGCACTCACATGTTGATGTTTGGTAGGAAGTGCAACGTTCATTGGCCTGGGCGCCTTCACATACGTATCCGGCCACTCACAGCTCAAAGCAAACGAGGCGGCTGTGCGAGCGAGCAAGAGCATGTTTGGCATGGGAAGTAGGCGGGCTGCAATCACGAGCACAGCGTCAGTCATGGTGGGTTTGGGTGTGTACAGGTGGTTTTCATGATGTGAAGTCTTCACAAATATCACGGCGGTCGGACAAGTCTCGACTTTGATAATTCCTTTCACAGGCATGTACAGTGTAATATTATGTCCACCCTCCCTCCACCCCGCTCCCTACAAACGTGAATGCTGACTGGTATCTTGGCCGCCTAATCGAAAAATGAATGCTCCAGGGATATCAAACACCGCCCATGCCATGCGTCTAATGCTACTCCGCCCAAAATGCACCATAAAACACTCGCTCAGGTCATGCGGCCGCGCTTAGGTCCACCCGAGGAACCGTCTCGACGGTGGTGATCGTTGGGGCCGTCGATGCTGAAGAAGTCCTGCATCAGCCGCCGCTTCTGGCCCGCGCCGTTACCTAGCTGAAGCAAATTTTGTGCAGCTGAGCGCTGCAGGTTGCGTGACGATGCGCGGTTCGAGCTTCGGCGAGGGTTATTGGGGAAGGCACGGCGTGCGGCGGCGGCGAATTCGCTGACGGCGGTGTCGTTGGTGTTGGCCGGTGGGTACGAAACAGGTGCTGAGAACTGGAAGACGTGGTTGAGCGACGACGGGTCTGCTTGCGTGGTCGTGGCTTCCATCTGCACAGGCGGCGGTGCTGAGTCGGATCGATGGCTGTCTGTGATGGGCGCAGACGTGAGCATCTCGTCAGCGGTGAGGCTGTGCTCCATGATGGGCGAGGAGCTGCGGGCGCGCTTATCGTCCAGCTCGTCCTCGTCGCTGTCGCTGCTTGACTGTTTCGGCCGCACGCCGTCCAGCCGCTCTGTGGCCCACTGCCGTATCCGCCAGCCCTCGCCGTCGCCCACGCCCATGTTCTCTCGGTCTAGGAAACCCAGCAGCTCGTCCAGGGCTTCTTGGTAGCCGTCGGTTCGCGCGCGGTCGAGGTCGGCAAGCGCAGACTTGTACAGATTGGTGACGTTCAACGCAGCGGTGCGGAAGGACTGGTGCACGTCGGGCTGCCGGCGTGTCTTGGGCAGCGATGTGTTGAGGCTGCGCATCGAATCCATCGTGGTTGAGGACTCTTTGTTGTAGTGGAGAGCGTGTGACGATGCACTCTCCCGCGGCAGGAGAGGTTTGGTGAGGCTTGTCGTGGCCGGGCGTGGTGAGCGTCAGTGCACGCCGGTCGTTGGTATGACGAAGTACAGTACAAGTGGGATGCTAAGGAGCGAGTGTGCTGTCGGACGTGAAAGAGGCCTGTGGTGGGGTTGACGTGTGAATGCATCTTCGTGGCGCTAACCTGAAGTTGTAGCCTTGCCGTTGTGGGTCGGCTGCCTTCCGCTTCTGCCAGCGCCATGCTACCAACACTCAAGCTGCCACTCATCATCTTGAAGAACATGTGACCTTCAACATTCCGCCATCTCCTAGTTTGCTTAGCATCTAGTCATATCCATGTTGTAAAGAGTACACGTCTCATGTGCGCTGCATGACCTCGCCCATCGAGCGCCTCCCTGTCGAGGTCTTCGACATCATCGCAGCAAGCCTCGACCTCCCCGCCTACCAACATCTTCGTCTCTCATCACGCCAACTGCACTCACTCAGTTTATCCTCCTTCTCCAAAAAGTACTTCACCGACGTGACAACAACGCTTGGCTCGCCCTCCCTTGACCGCCTTGTCAACGTCTCCAAACATGGCTACTTCCGCGCCTCCGTCACCCTGCTCGACATCAAGCTCCTCACGCACCGCGACTACAAAGCTCTGACAAATATCCAAAAAGTCGGCATCTACCCACCGCCCAAGCGCTTCCCAGTCGTTCCTGGTGTCCCACGGAGGGACATCAACGGAGAGGCTACTTTATACGATGATGTCCTGGGACGCAATTTCCCACAATGTATCACCGACCGCCTAACCAAAGCTCTTGAAAGCTTCCCAAACTGCAAAAAGATCCGTTTCCGCGCGCATCACACCGAACCTATTGGATGGGTATCTATTCCCATGCCAGGTGGAGACCAGCTCTTCCGAGCACGGTGCTTCGAAGCTGTGTTTGACGCCATCCTCGCGAGCAAGATTCAACTTGAAGAGTTCAGTATGGCTAAACGTAAAGGCAGTGTTTCTTTACGAAAGTGCGTGGACCTGACGTATCCGATACTGCACTACTCGTACTCATCATCTCCCCAACTGTTGCACTGCTTTGCGCATCTCAAATCCTTGACGGTGACTACCGCGACGGCGTACAGTCGTGGGGGCATGAGGCGCGTGGGCTGGGAAAAAGAACTAGGCGTATTTGTTGCGTGTGCGCCGAATCTTAAACATTTGTCCCTGAGCTTGGATCGGAGGGGTCTTGTAGGACATGATTCTGCGTCTGTCATACGGTCTCTTGCTCTCTCATGTCGATTACAGGCATTACAGAGTTTTCACATCACCAACTGCGCACTACACGAGGTCGACTTGCTGCAGTTTCTTGCTGCACACGCCACGTCCCTAACCTCTTTCAATCTCACGCATGCTAGGCTCCTGTCTTGGAATTGGGAAGCATTTTGGACTTCATTGAAGGATGTTGGTGGATTGCGCCGCATTCGGCTGGCGGATCTAAAGGGCCCGAGTGGTGGGACACATGTTTTCCTGTGGAGGGATCAGAAGAAGCCGAAGTTGGTGCTGGATGTGGAGAAGGATGGGGGAGATATGAGTGAGATGCTGGATGAGCTTGTTGCTGTGACGCAGGAGCAGGGAGGGAGCGGGTTGAGTGGTGGAGAAGGGATGTAGGGGCGATTTCAACACGTTCTTGCACACTGTTGAGGCGGACGAAGAGCTCTTCCACCATCCACCATGTCCACCCGCAGTTCCCATTCGTGATCACATGTCGAACAAGATACGACTTCGGCCAGCAACAGCCGCCCTTGCTCCGCTTGCCGCGTGAACTTCGCGACACCATATACGACTACACATTGTGGAGCTCCTCTATGATGCGGAGGCGGAATGGTGGGCAAGGAAAAGTGGGGACACGATGCGCGATCCGCGCTTCAAGCCCTGCACCTCCAAAAAGTCGCTCGCGCAACGATTCCTCCACACCATTCTTCCAACAGACCCTGCACCGCGTCTCTCCGCCCTCAAACACAAGTTCTCCACCATGCCCGCCCCCACGCACCTCACGCCGTCCGCCCTCGGCCAAAAGTCCTATTGGGACACTGCCTACACCACCGAGCTCACAAATTTCTCTTCCAACAGCTCCGACCTCGGAACCATCTGGTTCAGCGATGCAAACGCCGAGGAGCGCATGCTCTCGTTCCTCGAAGACCTGAGCGACGAGAACGCACTGAATAAGAAGGACACAAGATTCTTGGATCTGGGCACGGGCAACGCGCATTTGTTGTTTGCGCTGAGAGAAGACGAGTGGGAAGGCGAGTGCGTGGGCGTGGATTACTCGGGTGAGAGTGTGAGGTTGGCTGAGAGCATACGCGACAACAAGGAAGTGCAAGTGGAATTATACCAGTGGGACATTCTCACCCAAGAGCCCGGGACTTGGTTGGCTGGGGGGTTCGACGTCGTGCTGGATAAGGGTACGTTCGACGCCATATGCCTGTCGCAGGACACCGACATGCAGGGCCGGCGCGTGTGCGAGTCGTACCGTGCGCGCGTGGAACCCCTCATCAAACCCGGCGGGCGCCTCCTCATTACGAGCTGCAATTGGACCGACGAGGAGCTAAGGGCATGGTTTGAGGGCGGGGAGCTGGTGTATGTGGGCAAGGTCAAGTATCCGAGTTTCACATTTGGGGGAAAGACGGGGAGTAGTGTTGTGACGCTGTGCTTTCAGAGGAAGGAGGCTTGAGATGGCATTAATGAGTACGAATCACGCCCGCCTCAATCTTGCGACTACCAGCCACTTCTTCCGCTCGCCAATATCTTCGCGCCCGCCGTCGCGCTCTGTCGCCCACGCGCGCCGCTGCCCGTCTGCTTTCATCTCGTATATATCCTCCACAACCAGACCCTCCTGCGGTACCACTTCCTCGAAGAAAGGCGCTACTTTTGCGCGACCCGTGTGGAAGCCTGCGATACAGAGGATGCGCGCGTCTGCGGCGGTGGACAAGAAGTGCAGCATCGACTTGGCGAGGTTCTCGTGCTCCCATGGCATCCAGAGACAGTCGGCGGCGAGGACGCACGTGTAGCTGTGTGCGCGCTCGGTCTCGAAGGGCGTGCTGGTGGAGCCCCAGAGGTGGCCTTGCACGGATACGGTGGGTTGAAGGGGACCGGGCACGTTCTTTGCCGTGTTGGCTTTGAGGGCTGCGAGGATGGGGGGTGCTGGGTAGTCTGTCATCGTGACCTGGGCAGTCAGTCCAAATATTCTAGGCTGAGAGCTTGGAAGTGGGATGCTTACTTCCTTTGCGCCAGCCAATGCGCTCACAATGCCGCCCAGTCCTACGCCTGAACGTCCATCAGCCGTGTCCCTCACATACTATCTTGCTACGTTCAGCCCAATGCAACGCACCTGCACCTAACTCCAGCACTGTCTCGCCCTCCACGCTCCACTTCCCTTCTTCCTCCGTTCCAAACCACCACTCGCCATCCTTCCAGCCCTCGTCATCGTCATCGTCATCGCCCTCAACCACCACATCTGGCCGCCCACCCACCAGCTCCCCCATCAGCACCCCCGCATTCCACAAATAGTGCGCAAACTTCCGTCGCTGGTCCTCTCCATTCACGTCCGCCGCCCGAAACTCCAGGGCCCCGTACTTTGCGCTCTTGTACACAATGGTCGTCTCCGCGTCGTCGCCGTGCTGGTTCTGCAGGTCGTCGGTGAAGACGGCGCAGCGGAGCGAGTCGAAGATGTCTTCGGGTGTGGGGACGTGGGACTCGGGGTGGCGGAGGGTTACGAGGGAGGAGAGGAGCATGTTTGACGTGCGTGAGTGTTGTTGGCGTTCATGCAAGGAAGGTTGGATACGGAGCTAAGTGTGGGGCACGTCAGATTGAAACGAGATTAGCGAGCGGCCCGGAGGTGGGCTGTCCAGGCTTTAGTGCGTGGCGCCATGCGTGTCGTGAGATCATCATCGTCTGGGGCTTATTTGTACTACCTACCTCTTTCCTCCCACCCAATCCATACTTCCCACCACCATCCACCAATCTCACCATGTCTTCCCTCTCTACCTTCAAGTCACCAGCAACATACCACCTCCTAAGGTCCTACGCCTAAGTCCCATGCAATCGCAGCGCTAACGCAACCACAGCTATGGCACCCTCCTCGGCTCCACCGTCTTCCAGTCCTTCATCGGCGGCATCGTAGCCTACCGCGCCCTCGCCCGCCCGCAGTTCAGCACCCTTCAAAAGGCCATTTTCCCACCTTACTTCGTGCTGCAATCGCTTGCGCCGCTCGCCATGTGGTTTACATACCCACGGTCCTTGATCACCGCCATCACCACTGCATCCACCACACCCTACACGTCCTCCCGAGCGCCTTCCTCGGCAAACGACAAAATGAATGCGTATCTGATCGGAACCATGTTTGTCACTGCGTTGCTGAATCTGGTATATGTGGGCCCGCAGACCACCGAGGTCATGAGATTGAGGAAACATCAGGAGACAAGAGATGGAAAGAAAAGCTACGATGCTGGGCCGCATAGCAAGGAGATGCAAAAGCTTAACAAGCAGTTTAGCATACTGCATAGTGTGAGTAGTCTGGTCAATATGGCGGGGTTCGGGGCGATGGTTTGGTATGGGGGCGTGCTAGGGGAGGGTGTGAGGATTTAGGTTGGGAAAGGTGTCAGAAGGATGCGGGATTGAAGAGGCATTTTACTTCGCCTATGTGCGGTAGTGAGGGAATTAGAGGAGTCGGTGTATATATTGAAGAGGCGGAATGACATGAAACGTGTTTGTCGAGTCTGACGCGCATTCCATGTCCAGTTCGAGTATCGAACGGCCCCTATATCAACCCCGGCTCCTACCCATGCCTCACCGCCTCTTTCATAATTCAGATGTTATCCAAGGCAAAACACCAACACTGCTTTCACTACCATCTCGCCAACATGGCCCACACCACCCGCCAACCCCTCGACTACGCCTCCTTTCCACGTTCGTCGCATCGTCCTACCGCTAAGTCCAACCATTGCCCTTCGTCCCTAGATACCCAAACAAGCGAAGACATGTATCGGCAACTTATTTCCCGCGCCGTCACACAGCGCCTGCACTCGCCCACGCTCGACTTCTTCGCAAATTGTCTGGACATGGATCCCTGGATAAGATGAGAATTCGATGAGAGATTCAGGGCCAGGAAGATGGCAAAGGAGCACATTGGGGCGATGAGAGTGTCTTGGGGTGAGTCTTATTGTTCGTCGGTTAGGAATTGGGCTGATGCTGTAGCAGATAAGTTCGTGGGAGACGTGCTGGTCGCGGAAATGGAAGTTCATGTTCTTACGCCCACAAGGTACGGAGGAAAGAAGAAGCAGAATGCAGAAGAAGACTTGAAGGCGGTGGAGGAAAATGCGGAACTGAATTTCGACGAGACAAAGGAAGAGTGGAATTGTTTGGCGGTGGACGGAAATGCGAGATTGAGCTTTGATGGGAGACAGAGCTTGATCAATTTCCAACTCCTAATGTGATTGACCACAATGCATTCTCGAAGAGCAGGGTGAAAGGTTTGCTACTATCGATGCTTTGTTACAGCAAATAACCTGCGGCAGATTCTCATAGTGCATGAACCAATCAGTTTTCCGTCTAGTCATTGAGACCGCTATATTCAAGGGGCGGGCTTGCCTGAGATGGCTCTTCTGCTATACATTTCTTCTATTCCGCACTACATGTCTACCAGAGTGCTCGACTACACGTTGCCATCGCTCGCACTAGCAAGTACTCCTATGGTATACGGCTACTGCCTACTGCAGTACTAGGCCGTAGGTAGCGAGGGCTTCTTATAATAGTATAGTAGTAGTAGCAGTTATCTACTTAGGAGCCGTAGTACTAAGGTACGATTCTGTATGTATATTAGAGGCGAGATGTTATCTATAACTTACTGGTTTCTAGGTAAAACTTTTGCCTTCTAAGCCCTACGCTTTTTCCTTATTATGCAACTACTGTAGTAACACGTAATCTTAGTAGTAGTACTACTACTAACGGTATCCCTTACCTATCTTATCACTACAGTAAGTACAGCGCTTATCCAGGCTTAGTAGCGTAGGCCTTAACCACTCACAGCAGCCGTACTACTTCTTAGTGCGAGCGATGCACGTTGCGTTTTTCAACACACGGCCACCAGGACTGTGCATGGGCCAAGCACAGCTTGCCGTGGTGAGTGCTACTACAAACGAACAAGCCGACGGTGAACTAGTATTAAAGGAGAAGCCTCACTGCAAGGGATTTTGCCTCCGTGCCCTCCTGCTATATATTCTGCCCGCCCGGCTCGATTTACTCTCATAACCACAGACTCTCTCCACTGCCAGTCCGAGATCAACGACTTCACGCCTGCTCTCAATACCAACAGACAGTCTATCCATCTCTTGCATACTTCCTGCTCAACTCTTTCGGATATCCAAAGACTGTAAGTTATACCTGCCTACCTCCACGACACAGCAACACCTTACTGATCATCTCAGACTGTCACAATGTCCACCTCTCGTTCCTTCAACCGTGGTCGTCCCTCCGCTGCCTCTACCCGGGGTGACGCACGCTCTCAGGGCATTTCCACCGCAGGTCAAGACTTCATCCGAGCCATGAGCATTCAAGATCGCGCTCGCTTGACACAAGGCAAGCTCATCGAGATCTTCGACCATCGCGGCATAAAGATCGAAGACTTTCCGCTCGCCCTCTTCAACGCCGCGTCTACCCAGCAAGACCGCGTAATCGACGACAAGGTCACGATTCCCTTCGAGTACGACGTCCAGCAAGTTAAGCGCTTCCTGTCAAAGATACTCTTCATCGCCAAGTCTCAATCCAACGTTGAGCTTGCGCCTGTCAACGATATTGGCGTCGATCTCCACTACCACTCAGCGGCCGAGTGGCTAGGCATGGGTTCCTTCACTCAGAGCATCTTCGACTTCTACTTTAAGGCTGTCAACAAAATGCTCCCGGCCGAAGCCACTATCGAGGCGATCCAGCAGATTCGCACTCCGCCCGGCGAGAAGATCTTCAAGCAGATGGTCTACAAACTCGCCACCCAGTACTTCGAGGACAAGATCCACCCGCGCGAGGCATTCGAGAGCTATCTGGATAGCAACGAATGTCTCAAGCAAGATGTCATGGACATTTTTCACCGCAAGGAGGTCAACGTCATGGCCAAAGCTGCGAAGGAGGAGAAAGACCTTGCGCTCCAGGCACGTGAGCGCCGGCGCCAAGAGAAAGCCAAAGACGATGTTCCCCGCAACAAGCTCAACGAGGAGCTTGAAGTGCAGAGGAGGAACGAGCTTGCCAGGCGCGAGGCAGTTGTGAAGAAGGAGGCCGATATTCGCGCGTCCATGCTCGCGAAGAAACGTGCGGGTCAGAAGCTCAATCTCGAGGAGGCCCGCATGCACTTCAAGGTCTTCGGAAAGGCTGTCCCCGCATTCAACTAGGGATATTGGTAAAATGTCGCTTGGAGGGTTGAAAGATTATCTTTGCAGTATTACAACATGGATCGCTTGTCTCAAGTTTCATGCTCGCCACGACATCATGATACATATCGCTTCTTAGCTCCGCGTTACAAATGAACCACATACCTTGAATCTTCTCACCGCGTCTTCGTGAAATCTCCATCAGTTCTATCTCCCTGTATTTCTTCCATCAATTTCTCTGACCGCCGCCGTCGGCCATGTAATCATTTACAGTGACACAACTTCGCGAACTTTAATAGTTCACGAGACTATACCTCACTGACGGTGAACCCGCCTCTTCACTCCCACTTCCTCAACAAACCCCTCGCTCCCTCCATCTCCCTCTCAATAACCCGCACGTGCGCCTCACTTCTCGGCGTGAATCTCACTCGAAACGCCTTCGGCCCCGTGATCAACTTCTCCTCATACGCTTCCGTATCGATCTCATTTCTATTCCCTTCTGCATCAACGGCATGCTCGATGCGAAACGCCCACAGCAACCTGGCCAGCATACGCCACTGCGTACGCTCCGCAAGGTGTATGCCAGCGCATATGCGCCGTCCCGCGCCGTAGGTGTAGTGGTCGCGGTTGGCGAAATCAGAAGACGCGGCGTATTCGGTTGCGAGGCCGGGGTGCTGGAGGTAGCGATCTGGATTGTAGGCCGAGGGGTTGGGATAGTTGGAGGGGGTGTGGTGGAGGGCGTACTGAGGGATCATGATTGTTGCATCTTTAGGCTTTGCGGGCGGTTAGTGGCCAGGAGTCTCGATGGGGAGGTAGGACTTACAATCAACATGCCCTCGTACCAGTTGTCTTCGGTACAGCGATGTGGAATGCCTGTTGGGACGCTGCGCTGATCAGCGGATGCCACGTCTTCTGGAGTGAATTGACTTACACAGGACGTATGCGCAACCCCTCCTTCATGATGCAATTGATGTACGGCAGCTCCGCAAAGTCGGTCCAACTCGGCACCCTCATTTGCCCACACACCCTATCTAGCTCTTTCTGTGCCTTCTCCTGCACCCACGGATGCGTCGCTAGAAACATGATGCTCGTACGCATAGTCAGAGCACTTGTTTCGGCAGCGCCCTGCATCAAGGCTCCAACGAAATTGGCAAGCTTTGTCCCTTGGAACGCTGCGTCGAGCTGGATGTTTTCATCGTCCAATAGCTCATCCATCAGCGACACGCGCTTGTCGCCATGAGCGCGCCGCGCTTCCACGAGCTCGCGAGACTTCGTCCAGATCTTTGTTGGGATTGAGAAGCCTCGTTCTGCGCGCTTGGTAGACGCGAGCCAGGATTTTGGGATGAGTTTCAAGATGGGAAATTGCGAGAACGGGGGGTATGTACCTGGACTCAAAGCTGCATTGATCTGTTGCTCATGTTAGACTTTAGGGCACTGCGAGGAAATCTCGTGTGGACTTGGACTGTACCGCGTTCATTGCCTCGTAGACGCCCTGCATCGTATCAGTACTGTGTTTGTTGCTCATAGCTGCACCTGACTCACCGTTGCCCAAAAGTCATCGGGAGACTTTGCGCGCTGTCCATAAAGTATAATGGCGGAGAATGAAGCCGTCGCTCGGTCGATATGTTTACTGAAGTCTTCGGGGCTTATGAGTAGATCGTGCATCATCGTCGTGACTCTGATATCTGCGTCAGTACCGACTCTCTAACAGACAGCTATTTCTATACAGCTTGGAATCACTCACTCTGCCTCCGAGATTCTGGCAAAGTCACCATCCAACTTGCTCGGCGCAAAGAAGCGCGCTGTAACCTTGCGCTGCGCCCTCCAGCCTGCATCCGCGTCCATATTGGCAATGTTCTCGCCTTTTAAAGCCATGTGAAATTGTTCATCCTGCGGCCTTCCGGAGTATATCGCGTTGCGCTTATCGATCAAGTCGTGGACCGCGCGTCTGCTGTTCAGCACTATCATGGTGCCCTTGCCAATCTTGAGCGAGTACACTCCGCCATATTGCTCACTCCAGTCTTTGAATCTAATGGACATCATTAAAACTTGTATTGGAACGACAAAGGATGTTTTCGCACCTTTTGTAAAGATCTCTGTCGACGACAAGGTGCGCATTGCCGATTATGGGATAAGTTGGAGGCCCTGGAGGAAGATTCTTATCGCGTGATCCGAAGAACGCGAGTTTGAAGATGAAGTATGCGCCGACCAAGGCCAGGGTTGCCCAAGGATAAGAAAAAGTTTCTGGAAACATGGTCATGATGCCTCGTTGGTTATGGCCGAAAATCGTAACGAGTTGATGGCGGGAGACGTCTCAGCTAGAAGACTCGAGATATATATGTGGAGCCATGCTGCAGTACACAGTCGTAAAGATGATCAACAAATGGTAACGCAGCGTTTTGTGAAAACATAAGCTGACAGTCCACGCGAAACGAAGCCCAGGTCAGCACTAGTCCCTCGCATTCGCCAAAGACAGCAATTTGCCAAATCCGGAATCAGCCGCGCATTAAACGCAGGGACTTTAGTCGGCACAGTTGCTGAGTAATATTGTAGGGGCTGCCATCCACAGTATCCTCTCCATTCGTCCTGGCAACTCGTAATATGCGCAGCTTAGTTTTTCGTTGTGTTCTTGAGAGGGTGTCAAAGGGTGTAAGTAGGCTATGAAGAATTGCAAGTAAAGCGACAACAATATCCGTAGCTAAAGATATGATCAGTCTTTGAAGACGATGATTTTGCATCCATCAAGGCAGTGTCTCTAGCCTTGCTGTAGACCAAGCTCCCAGTCCTCGCCACATTGCAATCTGCATATCCACGTCTTGCAATCTCGCGCAAAAGTCTCGTGTCGATACACATCTCTCCTTCGTCCAAGTCCGCTTCTCTTGTTCACCTCCGTTCTGCAACTCTCTCACAATCGCATGGCAGACTTTAGCTTCGCACATGGGGCACAAATACGGCGGCTGCCGCACGTCTTCTTTCATTCCCGCCGTTCCTTGCATATTGCAAGCAAAATACACACAATGTGCAATACCAAAGCAATGCCCGAGTTCGTGGGATACAGTGCGTGCGAGGCGCGAGAACCATAAGGCTTGTGCTGAA
>Ga0265797_10006168_pt1 | contig 17083 bp, 8 predicted proteins | sample P2T30metagenome_FD_192433 | JGI IMG/M metagenome (GOLD analysis project Ga0265797, IMG submission 192433) | Plant litter microbial communities from East Loma Ridge, Irvine, California - P2 T30 | ecosystem: Environmental > Terrestrial > Plant litter > Unclassified | place: USA: California...
GGGAGAGGAAGAACCGGCTTTTTATTCGCCTGTCTAAGTACGAACCTGCAGCTGCTGCACATCCTTGATCAACCCGGCCGGAAGGACATCCAGGATGCTATCCAGATTCAGATCGTTCCAGCCTGCCATGTCGACCAGCCTGTCCAGACTGCCGGTTGGCGACGCGAAGAAGCCGGCAGCCAGGACTCCGAACAGACCTCCCAGTCCAAAAACCCAGGCATTCCTCCTCTTGCGACCGCGGTGTTTCGACGACGCTTTCTCGAGACGGTCCGAAGGGACAATCTTGTAATCTGTGACCTGGTCTCCGGGACGTGCTGGAGCGGGACTGGAATCGCGGGAGGCACTGGGCGTGCTGTCGGGCGTGCCGACGCCAAATATGCGTCGCCGTAGATCCGACATGTCTCGGTCGTGGTATGATGAGTGGAAAGAAGCGAAAATGCGTCGCTATCTCCTGTGGGCGCTTTTGCGCACAGCACATGAATGAACCTAAAAGTCGCACCGCCCACACGTCACAAGCACAGCCTCCCACCTCCCCGCGCATCCAACGCGACGATCGTCCTTGCTTTCTTTCACATGCTTAATCCATTTTGCCTTTTCTCACATGCCCAGTCGAGGCCTTACTTACCGGCTCAACCCGACCTAGATTACTGGTCTGAACTTAGGTCGAGACAGATGTTGGCGGGTATAGATTCGCAACCTTGAAGCAGCACCACATGAGCGGCAGCAACCCTTCTACGGTAGCGGAGGCGCCAGCCAAGAAGCCTTGTCCAAAACTGCGATATGTCTCCTATGGCGCAGAGAAAGAATCGCCGTTTCTCCCGGCAATACGACAGCTGATCTCAAACGATCTTTCCGAGCCGTACAGTATCTACGTGTATAGATACTTCCTCTACCAATGGGGCCACCTATGCTTCATGGTTCGTTTTATCCATCTTGGTATTGCTTTCAATCCGGTACTTTTACTGATTTCATTCAGGCTTTGGACGATGAGGACAATCTCATAGGCGTCATCGTCTGCAAGCTCGAGTCGCACCGAGGAGGACCTATGCGTGGCTACATTGCCATGCTGGCTACACGCAAAGACTACCGCGGACATGGCATTGCCACATCTCTTGTCAAAATGGCCATCGAGAAGATGATCGTCGAGGATGCCGACGAGGTGAGGACCCGGCAAATTACAAACCCTGGTCATGTAAATACAGCCTACACTCCAGTACTGACATGTTGAAGATCGCTCTCGAAACGGAAATCGACAACATACCGTCCCTTCGAATCTACGAAAACCTGGGTTTTATCCGCACGAAGCGATTGCATCGGTACTACCTCAACGGTAACACGGCTTTTCGCCTGATCCTGTACCTGAAACCCGGCATTTCCAGCAAACCTACATATCCTCCGGATTACGGCATGCCTGTGTCTGATCCGGCCGCTATGCAGGGTCATGGTCTGCTGGGAGATGATCTCTTTGCGAGACAGGCGACACAGGTACAGATTGAGGATGTCTATGGTGAGAAGTTTGACATCTCGAAAGCAGCGAAAAGCGATGACTTCTGATTGCGAGGAAGGAATATACCCAAACATGATCAACTCTTGAAAATACCTGCCCTTGCAGTATCACACCTATCTGCCATAAGCAATGTGATCTGTGGGTTCCCGCTATCATGACTATAGTTGTGGAAATACCGTAGTTGCACGGTCGCTAACACCTTCGAATCCAAGCTCAGTGTGGGCCTCACCCACTTGCTCACCCACGTACCACAGAACTTTCAAACTTACAAGTGCTCCATCTCATCTAATATACAGGCACAGCACCCCGCAATTCCTACCTCTATAGTGACGGGTCAGACGCATATCGTTCAACACGTTAAGAACTATGTCAGCTGAGGACGCCAATCGTTACCTTACCCCGCTGCTGAGGTTGAGGAGCGGCCGAGGGGAAGAACATAAGACAAGTACTTGAGCTTACCAATCTCTCATATAAGAGCTCTAGCATCAAGAGCTCTACACTACAATGTCATTGACTTGACTCGAGCAATCGAACTTCTAGCCATCGTTGACTGGAATTGAAACAGTAGTGCTCAAGCATAGACATCCAACACCACCAACATGGGCTCTGAAGCTCTCCCACGCTACAACAATGGCATCTTCAAAAGCCTACCCACTTTCTCGCCCAAGATACAAGGCCTTACCGCAATCGTGACTGGCGCAAATGGAATCTCCGGCTTTGGAACCATGCGGGTCCTCCTCCAGAGCCCTCAGCGGTGGAGAAAAGTATACACCGTCTCGCGTAGCCCCCCTCCGCCGGAGATGATGGAGCTACTTACTCCTGAGCAACGCGACAGAGTGGAGCACGTGTCTGTGGACTTCTTGGGGAAGCCAGAAGACATCGCCAAAGCTCTAAAGGAGAAGGGCGTCACTGCTGATGCAGTCTTCTTCTACTCGTACACGCAACCAAAGACGACGATAAAGGGCTCCCATCCCTGGTCAAACGCCCAGGAGCTGGCTGACATCAACTGTAAGATCACTTCTTCTTGCAAAACGTCTTGGTGCCTTCGTAACGTTGCCTGACATCATTCGATATCTTCCCAGCGGCCCTTCTTGGAAACCTGCTCGATGCCTTACCACTAGCAAACGTCCGCCCAAAACGCATCCTTCTACAAACCGGAGCAAAAAACTACAATGTAAGATTTTGCTTGCGAACTCTCGAACTCCAAACTCTGACGATCTACAGGTACACCAAGGCCCAGGGAGAACACCATTCGTCGAATCTGTAAGTCTACTCCAAGCACGACCTTGCTTGCAATAGCTGCCAACATTAATCCAAGGACCCTCGCAATTCCCTCGAACCAAACTTCTACTATCCTCAAGAAGACAAACTCTTTGCATTCTGCAAAGAACACCCAGAAACAGACTGGAACATCATCTGTCCAGCCTGGATCATTGGCGCAGTCTCTGCCGCCCAAATCAACGCCCTTCAACCACTGGCCATCTACGCAGCAGTGCAAGCCCACAAAGGCGAGCAAGTGCACTTCCCCGGTGACTACAACGCCTGGCTTGGCGTCTGCGAGCACAGTACCGCCATGCTGACTGGCTACTTGTCCGAATGGGCAGTCCTGGAAGACGTCTGCCGGAACCAAAAGTTCAACGCAAGCGACGGCTGTCCGCTACCAGCCAACCGCCTGTGGCCAGAGCTAGCTCGCTGGTACGGTGCCAGCGGCTCCACCGGTCCCGAGCTCGACGAAAGCAAAATCACCACCATCGACCCGGGCGACGTCCCGACGCCGCTAGGCTATGGACCTTCGCAAAAGACTCGCTACGCCTGGACGCTGTCCGACTGGGCCACGAAGCCTGAAAATCATGCAGCTTGGAAGGAGATCATGAGCGAGCATGACCTAACTCTGGACCCGTTCGAGGATATTGAGAGTCACTTCACGTACGGTGATGGGGCGGCTTTTGGGCTGTCGATGCAGCTGAGTATGAACAAGGCGAAGTACATGGGCTGGACGGGCCATGTGGATACTTTGGAGAGTTTGCATTGGGCGTTTGGAGAATCGAATCAGTTGAAGATGCTGCCGCCGTTGAAGGTCGAGAAGGCAAATCCTCTGATTTGATCGGTGGTGGCTAAGCTGGGTACTTCAATGATTGATCTTGTGAGTTGCAATATAGTAGGCGTTTCGCACGTGAAGTTTTCGCTGCTACCAGGGTGATATCAAACTTTCAAACCATTGAGAATTTCTGATATGAACTTTGAGATTATAGTGAATTTATTGTTCCAAGAGGAATAAACGTTGATCGGGAGGTCGTTTCACTGTTCTACCAGTGTGTTAACGAAATCTAGCAACCAAATACAGATCTATTGTCACATATTCCTGCCGCGTGGGCTGACGCTGACAAGAGCGGCGATTAGTATTGGACGCCGCAGTAGCTACTTCGGTGATGAATGACCGCGAAGCGCAGCGCTCAGCTCGGGTAAGGCGGCTGGCATACCATCGTTGACACGCATATAATATCGTCTGTTTAGTATGAGGTCGAAGTGGCATTGCTCAAACTCTCGGCCTCGTCCAACCTCACAGGTGACTTGCTCCTTATATCAACCCACCTGCTCTACTTCTTCTACGAACGCCATGGACCAATACGACACACCAGAAGCAATCGCCAAACTGGCCGACCCAGATCCCGAGTCTGCTGAGGTACACTCTGGCTAAGCCTACACATTCTCCAAAGGAAATTCGAGTGATTGACAGCTTTACAGCGGATCGCCTCAACGCCCCAACCCAAGATCGAGTTCTCGTTGCCCGTCGTCCGTGCCATCCGCCAACAAAGCCTCGCCGCAGAACAAAAACGCACCACCGAAGCAATCGCATCAGGCCGCCATGAAGAAGCCCTCAGCATCCCCATGCGCGACGGCTTCCAAAGCGAAATCCGCATTCACAGGCCGAAGAAGTTGCCGGAGAATGGTCGAAGTCCGCTTGTCGTCCTCATCTACGGAGGCGGTTTCTTCATGGGTAAGCAGATACCTCAACCAAATCCATGACTCTGATTCATCAGGCCAAGGACAAGTTCTGACGTCGAAGCAGGCAACAACCTCCAGATGGGCACAACTGCTCGCACTCTAAACGACCTGTACGGCGCCACAGTTGTGTGCATCTCCTACCGCCTGGCGCCAGAATACCCCTGGCCATACGCGCACCACGACGGCTGGGACAGCCTGGTCTGGATAGCTGAGAACGCGGCCTCGCTCGGCGCCGACATGACCGCCGGGTTCGTCGTCGGCGGCGCGTCGGCCGGGGCCAACATAGCCGCTGTGATGGCGCAGAAGTCGCTCTCAGCAGAAGAGAAAGGCAAACTCGCCGCGCCGCTGACAGGTCTCTGGATGGATGTGCCGATGCTGTTCGCGCGGCCCGAGAACTGCCCTCAAGCGTACAGGAAGTATTACCTTTCTGCTGAGCAGTGTGAAGACGCTCCTGGGCTACTCACTCGGCAGGCGATTCAGTTCATTCGCGATGCCTGTAAGTCGGACGGGTTCTCGCCGGACTTTTCGCCTGTGAATGCTGAGATGCCGCATGTGGGAATGCCGAGGACGTTAATCCAAGTCGCGGGGATGGATATGTATCGAGATGATGGGCTGATCTATCGTCGGATGCTGATGGAGGCCGGCGTGGAGACGCGAGTGAAGGTGTATAATGGTGTACCGCACGGGCATGCGAATCTGTATCCTGGGTTGAAGTCATCCAAGGAGGCCAAGATTGATACCATAGAAGGGCTTGGATGGTTGCTGGTGAAAGAAATTGGAAGGGAGGGTGTGGTTCAGGCATTGGAGGTGGTGATTGAGTAGTCGGGAAAACGTTTGTTCGAGACATGTTGTCGGCACTATCTACCTGGGTATATGCAAGTTATTACAACAGACCGAGCCGAAAATCCAAAATCGACTCAAGTCAATCCAAACTCCTGTTCCCAATCCAAATTTTCCATCGAATACGCACTAGAATTGCATACTACCAGCTCCGGAAAGCAGGCTCTGCTTACTGCTCCTTCGCGGATCATCAATCTCCATTGCTCCGCTCAAGACCCGCACGACCTTCCTGCTCTTTCCGCTATCGTTGTGCACCAGAACCTGCGCAGGGCACACGACGATCTCTTCCTCGCCTTCACCGAACTCGTCGCCCTTCTTCACCACCAACGGGAAGAGGACGATCTTGACAATGGCGCGTTCGGCTTCAAGCGCTTCGTTGGAAGTGAACAGCCCACTGCGCTCGTTCATCAAAGATGCATTGAAGTGCACTTTGCGGACAAGGTCGCCATTGGTGTCGTACTCGGGCTGCAGTGGTGGCAGCATGATATACTCGGCGCGTTGTGTACGCATCTCCACCGAAAGATTGACAGCCACCGTGATGACTTTGGTGAGGGATGTGAGCAGCTGTTGCTCCGAGCCAGTAGGAGGCGTTAGCAGAGCAGACAGCACGCCGAAAATTTCGTGAGCAACGGCCTCTGTGTCTAGTGAACACTGCTTCGAGAAAGCTGGACGTTTGGAGAGGAGGGTCAAAGTCGTTGCGCGCCATTGTGCGACAGCGCGAGGTGGGCCGACTTCGCTTAGTGTTTTCTCCAACGCCTTCAGCTTCTGTCGCTGCTCCCGATCCATACCGAACAGGTAACGTGTGAAGACATACTCCCAGACCATCGTCATGACGACGGACATGAAGACATCACGACGGCGCACGCGGTCGCCCAAGAGTTTGTCGACGTCCATGCCGTCGAGCAAAGCGTTGTCGAGGCGCGCTTCAATTTTCTCGTCTCTCAGATCGCTCGACAAGCGGCAGATGCGATTGTCCGACATCTTTGAGAAGCGCAGCACCCATTGCTGGACGTGTTGGCACAGTTTCTGGCAAGCTCCGTCGAAGTAGTCCTCGTCACGGATATTGAGGAAGTCGCTTGTCTTGGATGATTGGATTTGCACCTGGAGAGCACGAATCCGCTCACTAGCTTCCTCAAGTTCTTGCTTCAACTTGCGGATTTCGTGGTCCTTCTCCGCAAGCGCGCTGCTGAGTTGAGCGGCGACGGCATCACGCATACCACTAGATAGTCTGCTGTGCTCCTGCCGCATGTTCTCGAGTTCCCGAGTAGTGTTCTGCCATTGTTGATTGGCATGTGCGTGCTCGTTCTGCAGGGTGGCGTAGCGTCCGTTGGTGTCGTCGACAAGGTTTCTGTTAGCTTCGGTGAGACCACCATTAATCTGAACCAGTCTGTTGATCTCCTGTTGCATTGGCTCAAGCATTGCCTGGATCTGCTGGATCTCATTGTTCTTCTCGCGCAGCTCCAATTCACGTGCATCGAGCGTTTGTTGAAGGCTTTGGCCGCTTGCACCAAAGGAGCCATCGTCGAGCCCACGGCTCTGCTGAGCTTCCTGGAGCGCACGGTTTTCTGAGGTCAACTGCTCGAGTTTGGACTCGAGGTCCATGACATGCATGCTCTGTCGCTTACGCATACTTGGAGGTCGCGTGGGCGAGACCTGCGACTGTTGCACACCGCCATATCCTTGCTGTGACAAGTCATCAGTATCAACGCGAGTCTTATGTACAGCGTCACAACTTACGAATGTTTCGGCCATACCGGCGGCGCGGGTTGCGCCGGAGCCTACGTCGTCTTCGTCATTCAAGGGCGGAGTCGGTGGAGGCTCGAAGGGAATTGTTTTGGGTGAGGTCCGCGCTCCCACGCCAACGGCGGATCCCGCGTCACCCCGCCGATTACTGGTTCGGCTAGCAGCCCGGAGATCGCCCGATAGGTGGGTGCGTCGCAGCGTTGGCGTTACGCTGCGGTTGCTGGCCCGGCTCAGCGTGCGTCGGTCTTCCGGCGTCACGTGCTGGTTGACACTGTAGTTGGACCGATTGCTCATGGCGCTCGGTGAGCGGTTCTCGGACACCACGCGCTTCAAAGACCGATCTTCATCGCCAGCTGCGAGTCCATAGATTGGGTTGCTGACAGATCTTGCAACAACAGAGGCGGCGTTGTCTCTGCTTGTTGACAGAGATAAGCCTTGCTCGCGGATCGCCTTGGGTGTCTCTGTACGTCTCTGCATCTTTCCTGCCGGCTCCATGGGAGTGATGTTGGTGGCATCGCCGAGACTTCGCTTGTGGGCAGCAAACTCTTCTGGAATCGGGTCGAGGGGTATCTTGGGGCTCATAGGTCCAGTCGGCGGTGAAAATGCTTCGTTGCTGGGCCCGGAGTGGAAGTAGTCTGAGGCATCGCCTCTCTGCTCGGGCGTACGCAGGCTGCTGGCATTGTCTGAAGTTGGCTCTGGGAAAGGTGCTGGAGATTGGAACAGGTAGGATGCTCTGTTCCTTGACGTTGGCTCCAAAGGCGTGTCCCTGCTCAAAGTGCGCTCGTGGCTACTTTGGGGCTCAGGCTGCTGTTGCTGCTGTTGCTGTTGTTCACCACCTTGCGAAGTAGGTCGGCTCCCGGTATCCACATGCAGTGGTTCCATTGATCTGCGGCTGGTAAGGCTACCGTTGGACGTTGGTCTGGACAGTTTGCGCAAAGGCTCGCCAGAGGGCAGTCCATTGTCGAGTGTAGCGAAGGACCAGCTTGGCTCGGAATTGGCTAATGGACTAGGCTGCCTGACAGGCTCTGCTTCTTGTGAAACATCAAGTCCACGGTCTGTGCTGGTTTGCTCGGCGAGGTCTTGCTCACTGTTGGGCTTCTGCTTCTCATCGCCTGGTGAGTTCTGCATTTTCTTCTGCTTCCTTTTGTTTTTCTTGTAAGCCTTGTACGCCTTGTCCATTTCGTCCACGTCCATCTCTCCGCCGGGCTGAAAAGAATCTGGCATGGCAGGATCAGCGCCTTCGGCAGCGGAAGCTTCAGCTGTGTCGGTGGCGGAAGTCGGTGCTGGAGAGTCAATTGGGGTACTGACGAAAGGGTCGAGGTTGGCATCTGAGGGTGCGCCTTTCTTTTTATTCTTCTTCCCTTTCTTCTTGCTTAGTAGACCCCATTCGTCTTCGCCGGTAGTAGTCTCAGGCTTGGTTTCTGGCTGGGTAGTTGTCGCATTTGGCGTAGAAGGTAAGCCAGGCTCAGGCTCGGCACCTAGGCTTCTTTCCATTGGCAGTGTAGAACCGTCAAAGTCAGGATTCGCTGATTCTGATGTCGTCTCAGTCTTGGTCGCAGGAGTCTGGAGATCAGGAGCCTCCGATTGGTCCTCTGTCAACATCTGGCTCTTCTTGCCCTTCTTACCCTTTTTCTTGATCGGCAGAGCCCAGTCATCCTGTTGACCTGCATCAGCTGGCGCAGGGGACGTCGCAGCAAGGTCTTCAGAGATCCCTTTGTCATTCACTGATTCTGCCTCACGCAAGGTTCCTTCGACAGGAAGGTTGTTGGACATCTCCGCAGGCTCTGTGGCAGGCTGGGTCTCAGGCTCGAACGCCGTGGCATTCTGCTTCTGCTTGTTCTTCTTGCCCTTCTTTTTATTTGGTAGTCCCCATTCTTCCTCTGCCGTCTCAGCGATAGACTCGCTTGGGAGAGCCGACGCTTCGGAATCTTCTTTAGCGCCGCCCGGTACTTCTTGAGATTCTGGTTGGACCGCAGATGTCTCATCAACATCAATCGCGGCAGGCGTTGAGGGCTCCGTATCGGGGACAGGTGTCTCAGACTCAGCCCACAGGTCTTGATTCTTTTTTCCTTTCTTGCCTTTCTTCTTCTTTGACGAGGAAGCCCATTCATCGTCCGCTGCCTGAGTAGCTTCAACCGTGGCAGGAGTCGTCTCAGCGTGCTCTGTAGGCAAAGAATTGTCGCCGCCATTTATGTCGCGAGCCATCGGGTCAGACTCGTCCGGCACTTGTTCAACAGGAGTCGATGTGTCTCCAACAAGAACGTTAGATGTTTCCTCAGGAGCAGCCTCGGGCTCGTCCCACGCGACACCTTTTTTCTTTTTGTTCTTCTTGTCTTTCTTCTTGGAAGGCGCTGCCCAGTTCTCTTCGATCGTTTCACTGGCAACGGGAGCTTCCTCTGTGGCAGGCGTCGGCATGGGCTGTGACTCAGCAGGTTGCGTCTCAACGGATTCAGGCTGAGCAGTTTCTTGAGCCACGTCGAAAGGCGTCTCCGACGGCGGTTCAAGAGACATGCCAGGGTCGTTAGATGCGTCGGCGGGAGCGTCAACGTCGCGTGAAAATTCAACATTCTCCTCAGGCAAGTCCAAGTCAACGTTCTTCTTGTTTTTCTTGCCCTTCTTTTTCTTGAGAGAAGGAGCGGCCCATTCGTCCTCGGCGGTTTGGTTTGGCTGCTGGGATACCAAGGTCGAGATTTCATCAACTGCCACTTGATCAGGCGCCTCCTCCGCATTGGGCGCAGCGGAAGTCTCGGCGGGAGCAGACGTGTTGTCGCCGTCTTGCCAGTCGACGTCTTGTTGCTTTTTGCCTTTTTTGCTCTTTTTCTTCTTTGATGGAGCACCCCATTCATCTTCGCCAGCGGCCTCTGTGCTTTGTGTTGGTACTTCTGGATTGGCATCGATGGTAGCACCGGGAGCATCTTTGACATTGAGATCATTGGTTGCATCCATGGCTGTCGCATCGGCCACTGGGATAGTCGAAACGTCTGCATCAAGAGAACGCTCTTCCTGCGTCCCGGAAGGATCAACGCTTGTGTCCTGGTCACCTGCCAGAGCAGTAGATGGTTCAGGGCTCTCAGTCACGGGAGGCAAAGCATCATCTACGTCTGCCGTTTCCTTGCCCTTCTTGCCCTTCTTCTTCTTCTTGTTTGACTTCGTGAAGGCAAACTCATCTTCGTCATTGAGCTCAGCAGACGTAGGCTCCTGACCAGACGACATGGCGCCCATCAGCAGCAAGGGATCGAAACCACTGTCTTGTAAGCCTTGGGAAAGCGCAGCATCGAAGTCATTTGGGGTCTGCTCCGTAGAAGCTGAATGATCCGCTTCGGCAGCCACCATGTCCGCAGCACCGGGTTTCTTGCTTTTGCCTTTCTTCTTCTTGCCTGAAGTCATGAAGACTTCTTCGGGGTCTGCTTCAGCTGTTCCGTTGGTCGGAGATGCTCGTCTGTGAAATGCAGGGTCGTCGACGACTAGATTGGGGTCGAAACCGGAGTCGGCCAAACCAGCAGCGAGAGTAGCAGCGAAGTCAATGTCTTGGTCAGGCTGTTCAGAGGCGATAGGCTCGCTTAGGTTGATCGCGCTGTTTGGTTCGTCAGACTTGGTAGTGTCCATGTCTCTCGTAGCATCGGAAGTAGTATCAAGCGTAGCTTCTGGCACATCGGAAGAGACGGGTGCGTCCGAAGTAACAGGCAACGCATCGGTGGTGGGTTGCTCGATTGGTATGGGCTCAGCTTCCAGCGCACGCTCGAGGGGCTCTGGCGCAGACGGTTCGGTGTCACCGGTGCTTGTGTCTGCTGATTGTCCGTTCTTCTTGGACTTGCGCTTCTCTTTCTTGGTTTGCTTAGCGGAAGTTTCTGGCCACGGCTCTTCAGAAGCCTCTTGAACGTCGGTGGCCGCAACTTCGGCACCTGCTATAGTTTCATCAGGCGCCTCGACATTGACTTGCTCGCTCGCTGGTGTTGCTGGGTCCTCTCCAAACAAGTCCTCGTCGCCAGTCTTTGCTTTCTTTGACTTTTTCTTATCCTTTTTGCTCTTCTTGGCTGAGAGGGAGCCCCAAGCATCAGCGTCCTCAGGCGCTTGCTCGGTTGCAGGGGTCTTTCTCTCGTCGCTGATAGCAACCTGATCGGTGTCGGGTAAGGCTTCGGCCGTCGCAGGTGTCGAATCGAGGAGAGCTTCAGGCTCTTGTTCTGCGGGCTTCGAATTGTCGTCAACAGGCTGAACTTCCGAGTCGGGTTCGTCGAATTGTGTTTTCTTCGACTTTTTCTTGTCTTTCTTACTCTTCTTGGTTGAGATAGAACCCCAGGCATCGGCATCCTCAGGCGACTGCTCAGTTGCAGGGGTGGTCGTAGCGTCGACGGCGACTCGATCGGTGTCTGTTGTATTATCAATAGCTACAGGAGTCGGGTCAAGAACACTTTTAGGATCTTGTTCGGCAGACTTCGCGTCGCCATCAGCTTGGACGGCTTCAGGGTCTGCTTCGTCAAGTTGTGCCTTCTTTGCCTTCTTCTTATCCTTCTTGCTCTTCTTCGCAGGTGTGGCCCACAGGTCTTCTGCTTCGGCCTCTTGATTTTGATCAACAGGTTCAGACACAACAGTATCGTCCTGGCCTTCAGTATTGACAGGAACCTGGTGAGCAGGGTCTGCCGATTCAGGGAGCACGACAGGCTCGGCGAGTTTTGCTTCGTCTTCAGCAGGTACAGCTTCCGACTCAACTTCTTGCGCCTTCTTCCCCTTTTTCTTGTCTTTCTTGCTTTTCTTCGCAGGGGCAGCCCATATGTCGTCCGCCGTGGCATCTGCCTGGCCTTCGACTGGCCCAGGTACAGCAGGCTCTTCGGCAATGGGATCGTTTGAGGCCTTCTCCGTGCCGAGCGCATTGGTTTCGTTGACTGGATCGGGAATGGACGCCGGTTCTTGCTCAATAGCAGCATCAGTGGCAGCAGGCGTTTCAGATGTGGGATCTTCGACTTGGACATCAGCCTCTTGAGCTTTCTTCGCTTTCTTCTTGTCCTTTTTGTTCTTCTTCGAAGAGAAAGATCCAAAGGCTTCGCCATCGTCTTCAGCAACAGCTTCAGCAGGGATAACCGTTGGCTCAGGCTGAGCAGGGTCTGTGGTTGCATTGACTGCTTCATCCTGTAGTGTGGCTTCGTTGCTTTGTCCGTCGTTCTGTTGGCTGGACTCCATAGGTTGTTCCACGTTGCGCTCAACTGCAACCGATTCGTCACCATCAGGTGTAGCGGTTGAAGATTTCTTGGCCTTCTTCTTGTCTTTTTTGCTCTTCTTCGTCGATGCGAATCCGAAGGCATCAGCATCTTCCTCAGGTTCCACAGGAGCAGGCGTAGGCTCGTTTTCAAGCGTGAGTTCTTGGGGTGCAGGCGTGTCAGGTGCATTGTCGGCAGATGCTTCCTTCGACCCTTCTTCAGCAATAGCCCCGGGTTCATCGATGGCAGGCGACGCTTTCAGAGGAGCTGTAGACATCTCGGGCTCGTCCCACGAAGGAAGAGCGGCTCCCGCTTTCTTGGCTTTTTTCTTGTCCTTCTTGCTCTTTTTGGAAGAGAACGAGCCGAACTCGTCATTTTCGGGTTCTGCATCACCTTGCACCACATCGCTTTGGGTCACTTCGCGGGCTACGGCGTCATCAACCGTTGTACTCGACTCTAAAGGGGCAGATGTAGCACTAGGTTCGCCGACAACAAGAGGGGCATCGGCACTCGCGTCCGGTGTCGCGTCGACTGATGGCTCGACGGCAGTTGCGGTAGCATCTTGTAGAGGGGCCTCAGGGGCGACCGGCTCGTTGACGATTGGTGTCTCCTCCGACGTAGCACCACCAGAGGGCGCTGTTATGTCCTCGCTAGGTTCATCAAAGCCAGCATTCTTCGACTTCTTGGCCTTCTTCTTGTCTTTCTTGCTCTTCTTGGTTGACACGGAGAATTCCTCATCCACATTTGCACCATCGCCTTGAATGTCGGCGTCTGCTTCAAGAGAGCGCGCTTCCACTGACGGATCAACACTTGGGTTCTGGGCATCTTGATCCGCAGCATCTTTATCTAAGGCGTCTGAGATTGGGTTTTCTTGGTTTGACGAAGGGGCAACATCATCGGCACCTGCAGCAACAACATTGGCGTCGGACTGATCAATTGCGTCCGGAACAGAGGTGGCAGGGGAATCAAGGACGTCCCAAGAATCGGCTGCAGTCTTCTTCGCCTTTTTCTTGTCTTTTTTGGACTTCTTCGAAGAGAATGCGCCAAACTCGTCAGCAGGCTCGGCTTCAGTAGGACGCACCTCGTCGATGGACGTAGGTTCGGGGTCGACGGTGTCAGTAGCCGTGGGCGTCTCAGTTTCCGCGGGAGTACTCTCTGCCTCAGGAGCATCCCAAGGATCGGCGGCGTTCTTCTTCGACTTCTTCTTGTCTTTCTTGGATTTCTTCGAAGAAGAAGCGCCGAACTCCTCAGCGGGATCTGTTTCTGCAGGTTGTGCATGCTCAATGATTGCGGGTTCGGCGTCAATGGCAACAGCAGGTGCCTCGTCTCCCGCCACAGCACCCTCTCCCCCGGGAGTATCCCAAGAGCTGGCGGCGGATTTCTTTGCCTTCTTCTTGTCCTTCTTGCTCTTTCCCGTGGAAAAGGAAGCGAAATCCTCGGCAGGATCGGCCTCAGCGGCAGGCTGGGCGTCTCGGGTGGCAGGAGTGAGCTCCTCAGCTGCTTGATCTGTGGGAAGTGGGTCTCTGGTGGCCGATTCGGGGTTCTCAGGGTGGCCAGCGAAGTAATCCGCTGCAGCACCTTCCTGTTCGGTGGCCGTTTCGGGATTCTCAGGGTGACCAGCGTAGTAATCCGCTGCCTCGCCTATGTGCTCAGTGACTGGGGCTCCAATGCTGTCAGCAGCCGGTGCCTGGTCGTCCGGTCGAACACTCGAAGGGTCCACTACGGGCGTGGAAGTGCTATCAGGAGCAAGCACCGGACCCTCTGGCAGGGCGGTCGAAGGATCGGTTAAGGGATCTTCTGGTTGAGGAGATGCGACCAAGTCCTCGTTCTCGGCAATTTTGCCTTTCTTGGCCTTCTTCTTGTCCTTCTTGCTCTTCTTGGTTGACGCGAACGAGCCCCAGTCATCGACTTCTTCGGCGGGAGTCGCGGCAGATTCGTCATTCGCAGGAACTTCAGGTTGAGGTGCATCTTGCTCTAAGCTTTGAGGCGCGTCGGCGAGCGGGTCGTCCTGGGCTTCCCTCTCTGGGAGAGCCTGATCGTCGGTCTCAAGAGCTTGAGATTTTCTGTTCTTCTTTTTGTCTTTCTTGCTCTTTTTGGTCGAAGTAGGCTCTATCTCAGTGGTTTCAGTGGTTTCGGCAGCAACCTGAGCCTCTTGGATGTCGTTTGATTCAACGGGGTCGCTTTGCATTGTCGATTGCTCAGGCAGAGCACCCTCTTGTACCTGATTCTGTGTTGTTACGTCGGAGGGAAGATCGCGGCTTGGGTCTTGAACGTTAGATGGCTCGGATTGTACGTTGCCATCTTCATTGGCGGTTTCTTCAACGATGGTAGGCGCGGACTCTTCTCCGGAATCCTTTGGCAGTTCCGTTACAGGGTCTTGAGTATCATTGGGGAGCTCCAAGACCGGTTCTGTAGTCGCAGCACTGGATTCAGGGGCTGTCTGATCTGCAGCCACATCGCTAGGCTCGGGCTCGAGCGCAGCTTTCTTTCCCTTCTTTGCCTTCTTGCTCTTCTTGCTGGTCGTCAGAGCAGACCAATCGTCGTCGATGGGGGCAGATTCGGGCTCAACTACTTGTTCCGGGGCAGCGACGACGTCAACAGGAAGCGGCGTTTCTTGACCCGCTTCGGTGGCATCAGGTGCGTCAACCACTGGTAAATCAGCGTTCTCGCCAGTCTTTTGCGACTCCGGGGTAGGTTGGTTCGCTTCAGAAGGCTCCTCAACAGTTTCCGATCCTCCCTTGCTCTTCTTGCCCTTCTTTGCCTTCTTTCCTTTAGCTGGAGGTTCCCAAAAGTCAGCCGAGGCTGTTTCTTCCGGGACTTCCTTCGTGGTATCGTGGGATTCCGTCGTGGGTTCAGCTGCTTCAGTACTATCAGGTACAGGAGAGTTGACCTGGTCATCGAGGGTGACAGCAGGCTCCATTGGCTGCGAAGACTCCTCTGCTGGGTCCGAGCGAGCCATTTTACCTTTCTTTCCCTTCTTGCCCTTGGGCTGAGGTGCCCAAAATTCCTCGGGTTCGGCGGCGGGAGTTTCTTGATCGACAACTAGATCCGTGGAAGGCTGCTCTATAGTGACTTCAGCTTGTTCGGGTGTTGGTTCGTTCAGCTGGGCACCTTGGGGTTCCGTCACAGCTTCGGTCGATGGTGCTTCTCCCTGTGGCGGCAGGAGATCGTCTGTTGTTGGTTCGAATGCAACTTCCTTAGCAGCCTTCTTTCCCTTCTTGCCCTTCTTTTTCGAGGGCAATGCATCCCAAGCATCATCGACGCTAGGTTCCGGAGCATCTCGAGCTGCTGGCTCGGCCGCTGGCATTGCAGCGAGGTCCACGGTCTCGGATACTGCGGCAGTAGAAGCGTCTGCCGCGTCGTTCTGCGACTCAGTCTTTGGTTCTGCTGGGGTGCTTTCATTCACCTCCCCAGATGTGACATCGATAGGGGTATCTTCTTCAACAAGCTCATCCCAAGGCGTGGAAGCAGTGGCCGCGGTTTTCTTAGCTTTCTTGCCCTTCTTCTTTGTCGACTGCGGCGTCCAGAAAGTATCAGCCTCCTCCGGCTTCTCGGCCTCTGGCGTACCGAAAGCTTCGGGTGCAGCGCGCTCTTCAGTGACAGTTTGTGTCTGCTCAGAATCCAAGGGAGCCTCTACGGCACCAGGTGTCACGTCAACTGGTGTGTCTGACGGGAGCTCTTCGGAGGCCTGATCGGACTTCTTGCCTTTCTTGCCTTTCTTCTTTTTGCTAGGTTCCGGCGTCCAAAACGTGTCGCCGTCCGCCGATACAGGCTCAGCAGATTCAGGCACTTCACGAGCTTCGATAGGCGGTGTCTGTGGTGCTGGCAGCTGTGTGGCTTTGTCATTAGGGGCCTCCGAACTCTCGGTGGTGGTTGACACGACTGGCTCCTCGGTGACTACCGGAGGCGTTGTCTGTCCAGACTTCTTGCCCTTCTTTCCCTTTTTCTTCTTCGAACTTGATGCTCCCCACAGATCTTCTGCCACTTCATTCTGTTCGGCAGGGGTCTGCAGATTATAATCATCTGCGGTGGAATTCGTGGCTGGAAGATCCTGTTGTTGTTCTACAGCAGTCAAGTCAGGCTGAGTGTTTGGTTCAAGAGACGCCTCATCTTGCTTGATCGCAGGAGGTGCGTCGAGTTCGCGATCGGAAAGTTCTGGCTTGTTCACTGAGTCCATAGTAGGACCAGACTGCTCATCTGAGGCCTCTTGCGGCGCAACACTATTGTCTGCCGGTAAACTCGTCGAAGCATCAGTGTTTTGCAGCAGCTGGTCAGCCTCGGGTGATTTTTCCTCCGGCGTAACGAACTCATCAGACTGCTTCTCTGTATCAAGAACTTCGGGTTTGGGGTCTTCGGCAGCGTTCGGCATTTCGCGTGCCTGCATTGTAGCAGTATCAATTTCCAGTCCCTCGTCCGCAGCCTTCTTTGCTCCCCATGGCCAGGAGAACCATCCGCGGGAGGATGGTTGCTGCGTTGCTTCCTTGTCTGTCGTGCTTACGGGTTCAGTGGACGGCGTTGGTTCATTGGTGGCGGCAAGAGTGGGTTCATTCTTTTCGCCAACGAGGTCAGCGACTGCAGGATCTTCAACTGTCTTGCTGTCACCCGAAGCTTCCATGGCCGTATCGTTCTCCGGCTTTTGCTGCGATTCTTTGCTAATGGCAAGTGAAGGCTCGGCTGCAGGATCAATGGTAGCAGCAGCAGTGTCACCTTCAGATGACTGTTTGGCCGGCTCTGTCTCGGGCTCGGGTTCGGTCCATGGGTCAGATTTCTGTTTCTTGCCCTTCTTCGCCTTCTT
>Ga0265797_10006169_pt1 | contig 17081 bp, 12 predicted proteins | sample P2T30metagenome_FD_192433 | JGI IMG/M metagenome (GOLD analysis project Ga0265797, IMG submission 192433) | Plant litter microbial communities from East Loma Ridge, Irvine, California - P2 T30 | ecosystem: Environmental > Terrestrial > Plant litter > Unclassified | place: USA: California...
GCGCGAACATGCGCTGGCGCTCGGCGAAGGAGGCGGCAGGGTCGGGGTTCGGATCGAGGAAGATGTGGCGATGGTCGAACGCCGCGACGATCTTGAGTTCGTGGCTGAGCAACATGCCGTTGCCGAACACGTCGCCCGACATGTCGCCGCACCCGACGACGCGGATCGGCTGGGTCTGCACGTCGGTCCCGCGCTCGGCAAAGTGCCGCTGGACGCTGACCCACGCGCCCTTGGCTGTGATCCCCATCGCCTTGTGGTCATATCCGACCGACCCGCCGCTCGCGAACGCATCGCCCAGCCAGAAGCCGTGTTCGAGCGCGATCGCATTGGCGACGTCGGAGAAGGTCGCGGTGCCCTTGTCCGCGGCGACGACGAAATAGGGGTCCTCGCCGTCATGGATGGCGACGCCGTCCGGGTGGACGACCTTGCCATCGACGATGTTGTCGGTGATCGACAGCAAGGTGCGGATGAACACGCGGTAGCTTTCGGTCCCTTCCGCCAGCCACGCGTCGCGGTTGGACGCGGGCGGGAGCTGCTTGGCGTAGAAGCCGCCCTTCGCGCCGGTCGGCACGATGACGGCGTTCTTGACGCGCTGCGCCTTCATCAGCCCGAGGATCTCGGTACGGAAGTCGTCGCGCCGGTCGGACCAGCGCAAGCCGCCGCGCGCGACCGGGCCAGCCCGCAGATGGATGCCCTCGATCCGCGGGCTGTATACCCAGATCTCGCGCCATGGCACGGGCGCGGGAAGGCCGGGAATGCGGTGGCTGTCGAGCTTGAACGCGAGCGCCTCGGCGCCTGCGGGCGTAAAGGCGTTGGTGCGCAGCGTGGCGGCGATCATATTGTAGAAGGCGCGCAGGATGCGGTCGTCGTCGATCGCGGTGACCGCGTCGAGCCCCGCCTCGATCGCCGCGTCGGTCTCGGCCGGATCGGCGTCCTGCTTCGGATCATGCACCGCCGCAAAGCGCGCGATCAGCGCCTCGGCGACGCGCGGTGCCCGACGCAATGCGTCGACCACCGTGGCCAACCCGTAGGGCAGCCCCGCCTGGCGCAGATAGCGGAACCACGCGCGGAACAGCACCACCGCCTGCGGGCTGACGCCGACTTCGATGATCAGCCGGTTGAACGCGTCGTTTTCGGCAGCGCCTTCCAGCACCGCCGCGATCGCGCCTTCCAGTGTCGCGGCATCGACCTGCGACGCGGCGTCGTTGGACTCGACGATGAATTCATGGACGAACGCGTTGCTCTCGTCCTGCAACCGCGTCGGCAATTCGCCGATCACACGGAAGCCGAAATTCTCGAGCACCGGCACCGCATCCGACAGCGGGAGCGCGTTGCCGAGCTTGTAGATCTTGAGATGGCGATCCTCGCCCGGCACGGTCGGGATCAGCCGGACGCCACGCGCGCTTTCCCCGTCGAGCGCGGCAAGCCGCTGGATGTCCTCGCCCGCCTCGGCCGGGGTACTGACGTTACGATAGTTCTGTGGGAAGCCCGCCGCCCAGCGCAGCGCAAGCCGCGCCGCGCGCGGGGCATCGGTCTGTTCGACCAGCGCCGCCTCGACCGCCGGGACCCAGCCGCGCACCATCCGCGCGATCCGTGCGTCGAGCGCGTCCACATCCGGCAGCACCCCGCCTTCGCGAAGGTCAAGCGTGTAGCGGATCAGCGCGATCGTATCGTCGACCGCGATCGACCAGTTGAGGATGGTCGCGTTCGCCGCCTCGGCGAGCATGTCGCCGATGGCCAGGCGTCGCGCAGTGGTCAGGTCGTCGCGTGGCAACCAGACGAAGGCGAACAGATGCCGGCCGAGCGTACTGCGGACCAAGGCGAGCTTCGGCCGTGGCCGATCCGCCAGCGACATCGCCGTCAGCGCGACATGCTCGAGCGATTCGCGCGTGAAGCCCGTTACCAGATCGTGCGGCAGCGCGACGAGGGCATGCGTCAGCGCCTTGCCGGTGTGCCCCTTGGGGTCGAATCCAAACTTGGTTTCAAGCTCCGCCAGCCGCGTGCGCAGCACGGGAACGTCTTCGGGGGCGGCGAGCAGTGCGGCGCTGGTCCACAGCCCGGCGTGGATCGACAGCCCGACGACGCGCGCGCCGTCGCGCAGCGGCACCAGCGCAAGGTCGAGCGGCACGTGGCGGTGGACGCCCGAAATCAGGTTGGACTTGAGCAACAGCGGGGCTTCGCCGCCGTCCTCGAACCATTGCATCGCCAGCCGGCGCGACGCTTCGGCAAGGATCGGCACGGGTTGCGGATTGCGCGCGATGCCCAGCGCGCGATTCTCGCCCGATGCGTCCGCCCACCACGTGTCATGGCCGAGCAAGGTCATCTTGCGGTCGAGCAGCCAGGCCAGCAATGCACGGCCCTCGCCCTCGGGCAAGGTGTCGATGTCGGTCGTCATCGCGGCTTCGAGCGCTCGCCAGTCGGTGACCGCGGCGCGGACGTCCTCGAGGTTCTTCGCCAGTTCGACCACCAGGTCGCGGCGTTCCCGCGCATCGACGCGTTCGAGTTCGATGTAGATCATCGATTCGGCGTTGCCGTGATCGACTTCGGTCAGCGCGCCGTCGGTATCACGCGTGATCTTGAGCACCGGGTGGATGATCCGGTCGATCGACACGTCGTGCGCGCCGATCGTCGCCGCGATCGAGTCGACCAGGAACGGCATGTCGTCGTTGACGATCGCAAGCCGCATCAGCCGGCGCGGATCGGTCGCAGGCAGCGGCTCGAGCGCGATCTTCGCGGTCGCTGGCGCGCGTTCCTCGGCGGTGGCGGCGACGAAGCTTGCAGCGGCCGCCCGCTCGGCCTCTCCGAAGCCCTGCAATTCTCCTGGAAGAGCGCCCTTGGTAAGTCGAACGGCAAGCGCATCCGACAGCGATTTCAGCGTGGTCTTAGGCATGCGCGCCCCTATGCTCCGGTCCGTTCAGGACCTCAAGACTTGTGGCAGTGCAGCAATTCAGCGCGCTGCCTGACGCATGACGCGCTGAGTCAGCGCGGCGTCGTCGGTTACGGTTGCAACGATATCGAGCGTTCCAGAGGGTGCCGAACGCGCCAGCAACAGGACGTAGTCGCCCTCGCTCGCGCCGGTGTCGAGCGCGATCCGCGCAAGCGAAGGGCGTTCGGCAAGCGTCGCGCACGAGTCGCTACGGGCTCCGGCAAACGGTGCGCGGGCAAGCCGCTCGGACTGTACGATGCCCTTGATGCCGCCATCGAAGCGATCGAGAAAGTCCTGGAGATCACCCGCCTGCACCCCCGCGCGGCGCGCGTGGGCGAGGACCGCAGCATATTCGGCCAGTCGGGTCTTGTCGTACTCGATGCCAAAGACGAGCTTGACCACCGGGGTCATCGGCGCGCGCAGCTGGACCGCGATATTTGCCTGTTCCAGCAGCGCCTCATAGCCGCGCGGATCGGCATCGGCGGCGATCGCGAAATCGTGGGCGCGGCCCAACGCCCGGTATAGGGTGGCACGGCTGCGCAAGTCGGCCGTGGCAACCGCGGCGGCGGTTTGCTGTGCGAGCAGCAAGCGGTCGGGCAGGCTGGCGTCGTGATCGGTGCCTTCGGCGGTGTCGTCTTCATCGGGGTGGTCGTCCCCGTCTTGGTCGAGGCCGTCCTGGTCGGGGTCGTCCGCGTTGGCTCCGTCTGCAGTCGAATCGATCAGCGTTGCGAGCGTATGGCTTGGCCCGTCCGCCCAAACGGGCGCAGTGGCAGTGCGGGGCTGCACGGTGCGCGCGGCCTCGATCTCGGCGTACAGCCGTGCTTCGGTGTCGGCGTCGACCAGTTCCTTCCAGTTGATAACGCCGTAGATGAAGTCGATCGTATCCGCGTCCGACGAGAAGGGCATGAGGATGCCGCGGTACAGCGTGTTGTGGCCGCGCGTGCTGACGAACTCGGCCTCGAACCCGATCGGCGAACGATTGGCGATGATCTGCAGATAGTGATCGGTCAGCCGCGACAGCAGCGACCCGCTCGGCACGTGCGCAATATGCGTCGTCCCGCCGTCGAGCGAACATTCCTCGCGCAGCGCCCGCCCGAGATAGGCGATCGCGGGGTTTGCGGTCCCCTTGCTGAAATCGAGCAGCACACTGTTTGCGCCGAAATCGGCGATTGTCGCCGGGTCGAGGTCCTGGATCGACGGATAACTGCGTCCTCCCAGGAGCGACACCCAATGATTATAGGCGCGGACGTGCATCCGTCGTTCGTCGGTTCCGACTGCGATCTGCGTGTCGGCAAACGCGCCCCGCGTTGCATCCCGCCCGCTGCGACCGGGGGCATCGGCGCCGAACCGATCGTCCTCATAGTCGTGAACACTACTCATTGCGCAAACGCCTTATCTGGCCCGACGAGCCGCTACCGATCCCTTGTGCACCACGTGTGGTAAACGTCCGGTAAAGACCTCCGGCCCAGGTGAAAAATCGTCACGTTTTTGCGGCATTGGCTTGCCAGCGCGAAATCCATTTGATAAGCGCCCGCCTCCACGGTCACCGATGCGGTGCCGTGTATGCCGCTTTAGCTCAGTTGGTAGAGCATCGCATTCGTAATGCGGGGGTCACAGGTTCGAGTCCTGTAAGCGGCACCATCTCAAGTCATCGATATTTCAAACGAACTCGATCCGTGCAACGATATGCATGTCGGGCTCGAACTCTCAAAACATGTCGATCGCCATGTCCGGGTCTAGTCCGTTGACAGCCGGGTTGACGAGCTCGGCCAATGGCTGCTCGTAATGAACTCGACCACACCCAAGGTCGGTATGACCCACGAAGAGGACGCCGTTTCACCGGCAAGTCATTCATACGCATCGCAATCAACGCGAACACTTGCAGCCGCCGTGCCTAGCCCTGGTCATTCGCGCTGGGCAACCGATCGACCAGTGAGCCGATGCCGTCACCGGCGAACGACGCCAGAGATGTGCCGTCGATCTGCAAGGGCCGCTCCGGCGTGAGCACTGCGGCGCTGCGGTGATCGGCATCGAGCGCGATCCAGGCGCGAACCGCGCTTTCGAGGCTTGTCACCTCAGCAACATCCACGTCTCCACGCGGCACGTTCTCCAGCGCGGCGCTCATGCGCCAATCGATCTCCGGCGTCTTTGCGTCGTTGCCCCAGGTTGCTTCCGTCATGTCGGCTCCTCGTCATCGTCGCCGGCTGAGCCGACGGTCCAGAAGATCAAGCGCGTACCTTCGGCCGCCTGTTCCCACGTAAGCCCGTCAAAACGACCGGGTGACCCACGCCTAACCGGCGACGGTAACGCGCCTTGGCGTCCGCGCAGATCGCGAGGCGAAGGCGACCCAGCGGACGGTCAGAGCGCAGCGGAGGGCTGTCGTGGCTCCCCATGCTCGTCGCACTGGACCGCGTTCTGCACGGGCGTTGCGATCATCGCCGCACTCGGGCAGGGGCTAAAGCCCAGGTCGGGTTTGCAAAGGTGCGGAAAAAGTGACGTTCTTTGTGCGCAAGAGCATGACCATCCTCACCGCCATCGCCTCGGTTCTCGGTGCGGCACCGGTGTTCAGCCAGTCGACTGCCAGCGAGGGCCGGACGCTTCCGCCGCCCCGGACGGTGCTGTTCGTCGGGAACAGCTTTACCTTCGGCGCATCCAGCGAGGTTTGGCGCTACCGACCCGATAGCGTCGAGGATCTTAACGGTACCGGCGTCGGGGGCGTCCCGGCCTTGTTCAAACGGTTCAGTGACGAAGCCGGGCTTTCCTATCGCGTCGTGCTGGAGACCGAAGGCGGCAAGACGCTGCGGTTCCATTACGAGGAGCGGCGTGCGTTGCTCGACCGAGCATGGGACCATGTTGTCCTGCAGGAGTATAGTACGCTGGATCCCGAAAAGCCGGGCGACCCTGCACAATTCGGGGCATATGCCGCGCGACTGACCCAAATGTTCCGGGCGCGCAACCCGTCGGCCGACATCCGCCTGACCGCGACGTGGAGCCGCCCCGACCTGGTATATCGCGATGCGAGCCCGTGGCGGGGTGGACCGGTGGCGGCGATGGGGATCGACCTCGACCGGGCCTATCGCGCAGTGGTCGCAGCAACCCCGGGTGTTCGTGCGATGGTTCCGGTGGGGCTCGCGTTCAACAGGGCGATCGGGGAAGGGGTTGCCGACGCCGATCCGTTCGACGGGACCGACCCCGGCAAAATCGATCTCTGGGGTCCCGACCATTATCACGCGAGCAAATTTGGCTATTATCTGGAGGCGCTGATGGTGTTCGGCAGCATCACCGGCCTCGACCCTCGAACGCTGGGCGCGGGCGAAGCGGCGGCGCGTGATCTTGCCATAGCGCCTGAAACCGCAAGCGTGCTCCAGTCGATTGCGGCACGGCAACTCGGGGCGAAGTAGCGGCGCTGACCGGCCATGGCATCACGTCATTATCATTCGGTCTTCTCTTGCAACAATGCTCGGCTAAACATCCCACCATGAAGTCCATGATCCTGTACATTGGTGCGGCTGGGGCGGAAATCGCCGGTTGCTTTGCGTTCTGGGCGTGGTTGCGCATGGGCAAATCGGCGCTTTGGGTGGTGCCGGGATCTGCGTCGCTCGTGGTCTTTGCGTACCTGCTGAGCTGTGTTGATGCGTCCGCTGCCGGGCGCGCCTATGCCGCTTACGGCGGGATCTATATCACGGCGGCGGTGCTGTGGTTGTGGCTGGCTGAAGGCGTGCGACCGGATCGGTGGGATCTGGGTGGTGCGGCGCTTTGCCTGCTCGGCGCTGCGGTGATCTTCTTCGGGCCGCACCGCGCCTGATCCCGTTGCGGCGGGCGGCCGACCCTGCTGCGGTTATGAGGGTATGGCGACCCGACGTCCGTGCATCGACTTTTCGATCACGCCCGGGTACGTCGACGATCGCTATCTCGCTTCACTGCCGCGGAACACTGTCATGTAGCGGCGGCGGCAACAGCGGAACGCCGCGTAACCCCTTCGTTCGAAATCTGCAGGTTCGTGATGTCCGCTCCTCGTCATATCGCGATCATCGCGCCGCCGACGCCAGGGCATTTGAACCCGTTGCAGGTGCTCGGCACCGCGCTTGCCAGGCATGGCCACCGGGTCACGGTCGTGCATCTTGCGGCGGTGTCGCGGTTCGTGACGACGCCGGGGATCGGTTTCGCCGCGCTCGATGGGGCCGGCGCCCCTACGGCATCGATCGATGCCTATCTTGCCAAGCTGGCCGATCCGACCGGCCCGGTCGGGCTTACGCGGATGATCCGCAGTACCGCGGCGATGACCGCGACGCTGCTCGACGAGGCACCCGACGTGCTGCGCGCGATCGGCGTAGACGCGGTGATCGCCGATTCTGCCGAGGCTGCGGGGGCGCTGATCGCGGAGCGGCTCGGCGTTCCGCATGTGGTGAGCATCACCGGCCTGCCGTTGCTGCGCGAGCCGAACGTCCCCCCGCCTTTCCTGGGCTGGAGGTATCGGCCCGATCGGTTCGGTCGGTTTCGCAACCACGGGGGGTATTTCGTGTCGGACCTGTTGTTGCGCCCGATCACGCACGTGCTCGCATCCCGCCGTCGCGCGTGGAACCTCGATGCGCGCGCCGCCACCCCCGGACGCCTGTCGATCGCGCAATGCCCGCAGGCGCTGGATTATCCGCGCTCGGCCGCGATCGTCTACGGCGGGCCGTGGCGCGCGACGATGGACGCGCCGTGCGATCTGCCGTCCGATGGGCGGCCCTTGGTGTTCTGTTCGCTCGGCACGCTGCAGGGCGGGCGGCGAGGGCTCTTCGCGACGATGGCAGAGGCGTGCGCGCTGATTGGTGCGCGCGCGGTCATCGCGCATGGCGGCGGGCTGAGCGCGGCGGAGGCGAACGCGCTGCCGGGCGATCCGTTGGTGCGCGCGTTCTGGCCGCAGGAGGCGGTGCTACGGCAGTGTTCCGCGGCGGTGCTCCACGGCGGGTTCAATTCGGTGATCGACGCGCTTGCCGCAGGCGTGCCGATCGTCGCGCTGCCGATCGCGTTCGAACAGCCTGGTACGGCTGCGCGGCTGGTACGGATCGGGGCGGGGCGGGCCGTGTCACCGCGGGGGCTGACCGTGCGACGTCTGGCAGCGGCGCTGACCGACGTGATGCAAAATGTCGGCTACCGGGCGGCGGCGGTTCGGCTGGCGACTGAAATGCTTTCGGCAGGGGGCGCGGCAGAGGCCGCCGCGCGGATCGATGCCGCGCTATCGACCCCCGATTGAACTCGGGAGCCGCCACCACGGAGTCCGCGGGCTGAGGTGGTGCTGATGATGATAGGTTCCGAAATGGAAACACGTCATCAGCGAGACCAGCGGGGATAGCGCATTGCTGCGTGCGTTATGCGCATCGGCGAACGGTGTGTCCTCGTGGCGATGCGGCAGATAGGTGCCGAACAGGAACAGCTGCACCAGCGCGAGCAGTGCCGGGATCGCCCAGAAGACGACGATGTTGAGGAGCGATGCGCCCAGCAGCATGTAGACGATCGCGGCGACCGTAATGCGCAGGATCTGCGCATGAGTGTAATAGCCAAGGAAGAAACGGAAGAACCACGGCCCTGCGCGCCGCGGTTCGCCCGCATGGAAATCGGGATCCTCCGCAGTTCCGGGTGCGGCGTGGTGCGCGTGATGCTTGGGGAACAGCGCGCGATAGGACAGCCCGGCATAAGCCGCGAGACACAGCGTACCGACCACGGTGTTGACGCCGCGTCGGCCGGGCATCAGCGAACCATGCATACAGTCATGCGCGATGATGAACAGGCCGGTGCTGAGCCAAGCCTGTACCAGAACCACGGGAATTGCGAGCAACACCGACATGGCGTTCCACCGCCAGAAGAAGATCGCGCCGATATGGATCGTCAGCCACGCCAGCCCGATCGCGGCGGCGAGCAACAGGCTCGTGCGCGCATCACCGTCGCGCGAAATGGGGGTGCGCGTGTCGGCGGCGGGCAGCAAGCTCATCGCTCGTTGCGCTCCGCAAGTTGCCGCTTGAGCCGTGCGGGATCGGGCGCGAACAGGAAGCCGAAACTCACGCCGCCGTCCTTGCCCTTGACGGCATGATGCAGCCGGTGCGCCTGCAGCAACCGCTTGGCATAGCCGCGACGCGGCACCCAGCGCGAACCGAACCGCTGATGAACGAGCATGTCGTGGACGAAGGCGTAGATGCCGCCGTACACGGTGATGCCGAGCGCGGCCCACCACAGGGGCTCCCACAGCACGCCGAGCGCGAACAGCGCGATCACAAGCACCGCGAAGGTTACGGCATACAGATCGTTCTTCTCGAACGCGCTGTCATGCGGTTCGTGGTGCGACCGATGCCAGCCCCAGCCCCAGCCGTGCATGACATATTTGTGCGTCGCCCAGGCAAAGCACTCCATGAACAGCACCATGCCCACTACGATCGCCAGTTTGTCGTACCACGCCATTCCAAACTCCGAGTCTCGTTGCGGCAAGCCGGAGTGTGTCTCCTATCGCCGGTCTACCCGACGTGGCTAGCCGTTGTCGGCAGGTTTCCGCGCCAGCCGATCCGCCGACGGGCCATCCACGGTGCGGCCGACAGTGACAGGACCGCCATGACCAGCCCCGCCAGCACATCGACCCCGTAATGCCCGCCGAACACCGGCGTCGCGAGGATCGTCACGCCAGCCCAGACCGGTGTGACGAACCGCCATCCGCGAACGTCGCGCTGTGCCCAGGCGAGGATCACCGGCAACGTCGCATGATAGCTCGGAAAGCTGACGATGCCCATAAGCTGCGTCAGGTCGATCATCCGCCACGACCCGTCCCGAAGCCCGAGGATCATGTCCCGTTCGATCCAGGCCACCGACGGCCACAGGATATGATACGCGGCGGGATCGAACACGTTCCCCATTGCGGGCAACAGGCCCGAAATCGCAATGGTCGCAAAACCCCCGAGGATCGCCGCCGCAACCGCGGTCCGCAGAGTGTCAGCGCGGTCGGTTGCGCTGAGCACGACGATCGCGACGATCATCTGTAGCGTCAGGCTGTGATAGGCGAGCCCCCCGATCCACAGCATCACTGGCGACCGGTCTGCTGCCGCGAACACCGCAGGCCAGTCGAAGCCCAGCGCCACGTCCCAGGCGGCAAAGCTATCGTCCCACAACGGTCCGGCCCGCGCCGCCAGCGCATACGCCAGCACCACGCCGATTACCGTGAACAGCGTCATCTGCAGGAAGGCGGTGGCTCCGACCGATAACCGCGGGCGGTCCGTGCGTGATCCGATGACCATTCCGGCAATGAGCGTCAGCAGCCCGATCCCGAGCGGCAGGACGCTGGCTGCGCGTACATAGAAACCCAGATCGGCGGACACGAGGAGGCACAGGATGCCCATCGCGCCGATCAACCACCAGGAGGCTGCGTCGGTGGTTTGCTCGGCTGGAACTTTCATTGGCGGTGCAACGCGGCATTGGTCCGCCGGTGCCGCGGCAGGCAAAACAAAACAGGTCTTTAGGTGCGATACACTCCAGGCCTGCGGGCAAACGCTCCCCGTAATTCTCGCTAATGCAAAGTCTTTCTTGCTTGTGCGAACGTAATGATCGCGTATCTTGTCCGACAAACGCCGCGCAAGCCGGCAAATAGGAGACGATAATGATCGTTGATCGCCGATCGATGCTGTCCATGACCGGTCTGGGCCTAGGTGCTCTGGCGACAGGGGTGCGCGCCGCGCCTGCCGACGGTGCATTCCGTCCCAGTTGGCAGTCCTTTACCGAGCATTACCGCGCGCCCGACTGGTTTCGCGATGCCAAGTTCGGCATGTGGGCGCACTGGTCCGCGCAATGCGTTCCCGAGGCCGGTGACTGGTATGCGCGTGACATGTACCTGCAAGGGTCGCGGGCGTACGATCATCACGTCGCGCATTACGGGCATCCGTCGCGCACCGGCTTCATGGAGATGTTCCCACGCTGGACCGCGAACCGCTGGGATCCGGCGCGGCTGATGGACCTGTATCAGCGCGCAGGCGCGCGCTATTTCATGGCGCTTGCCAACCACCACGACAATTTCGACACCTATGCGTCGAGCCATCACGCGTGGAATGCGACCCGGATCGGGCCGCGCCGCGATATCATCGGGCAATGGAGCAAGCTGGCGCGCGACCGGGGTTTGCGGTTCGGCGTATCCAACCATTCGGCGCACGCGTGGCACTGGTTGCAACCGGCCTATGGCTATGATCCCGAGGGCCCCCTGGCCGGCAAACGCTATGACGCGGTGTGGCTGACCAAGGCGGGCGGGCGCGGGAAATGGTGGGACGGGCTGGACCCGCAGCAACTGTACACCGGACGCACTATGCCGATGCCCGACGGGCTGCGCACGATCAAGGCGGCGAACGCCTGGCACGAAGCGCACGACCGCGTGTGGAACGAGGCTGCGCCTGTCGCCAATCCCGCCTTCACGCGCAACTGGTCGCTGCGCTGCAAGGAACTGATCGACCGGTATCGCCCGGACATGGTGTATTTCGATAATTTCGACCTGCCGCTGGGGCAAGCGGGGCTCGATATCACCGCCTATTTCTACAACCAGTCGATGCGCTGGCACGACGGCCGCAACGACGCCGTCGTTACCGCAAAGGGCACGCCGACCGGTCGCCGGATGGGGATCGTCGACGATGTCGAACGCGGCGTCCACGACGACATCCAGCCGTATCCGTTCCAGACCGACACGTGCATCGGCAACTGGCATTACGATCGCGATCTGTATGACCGCGACGGGTACAAGACTCCGGCGAAGGTCATCCACACCCTGTGCGACGTGGTCTCGAAGAATGGCAATCTGATGGTGTCGGTACCGATGCGTGGCGACGGCACGATCGACGAGAAGGAAGAAGCGGTGGTCGAGGGAATCGCCGCATGGATGGGTCGCTACGGTGCCGCGATCTACGGAACGCGCCCGTGGCGTGTGTTCGGCGAGGGGCCGACCAGCATCAAGAGCGGGGACTTCAGCGAAGGCAAACCCACTTCACCTTATACCGCCAGCGACATTCGCTACGTGCGCAAAGGCACCGCCGTCCATGCCTTCGTGCTCGGCTGGCCGGAGAATGGCGTCGCGCGGCTACCGGAACTCGCCAAGCGCGGTACCGTCCGGCGCGTGACGCTCCCGGGCTCTAGTGCGCCGCTCGATATCCGGCAGGGAAGCGACGCGCTGTACGTTACCTTGCCTCCCGCCCGTCGCGATCCGATCGGCGTCGCGTTGGTCGTCGAAGGGGACGGACTGGTTTGAACGATCTTTGCGGTCGCGGCATTTCCAGGCCGCGACCGCAGCGCTCAGGCCGACCGCAACATGTTGTCTGAATAGGACCGCGCCTCGACTTCCGACCAGTCGAGTTCCTCGAGCAGCCGCCGATACACGTCCTCCGCAAGGTCGCCGCTTTCGCGCATCGTGTTGAGTTCAGCACGCTGCTGTTCGAGGACCTTGAGGTGGAGCCGATCGAATTCCGATGGCGCCTGGGGGTCCTCCGCGTTCGACGCCACGTCATGCGCCGCGCCGTAGCGTACGCGTAGCGCGTTGGCCGCATCCGAGGTGTCGTCATCGTCGAGCGCGTGCAGTCCGGCATGGATAACCTGGCGCCGTGCAGTGCCGATCTTGGCCGCAAGCCCCGCATCGTCGTCGGTGCCGAACCATCGGATCAAGGGCCCCAGCGTCAACCCCTGAACCACGAGCGTCCCGATCACGACCGCGAAGGCGGACAGTACGATCAGATCGCGCCCGGGCAACGCATGCGGCAGCGCGAAGGCCGCGGCGAGCGTGACCAGCCCGCGCATTCCCGACCAGCCCAGTACCAGCGACGCACTCCACGGCGGCGGTTCGGGAAGCCATGCGGGCGCATAGCGGCGAACGATCACCCCTTCGATCGCACGCACCAGGAACACCCACGCCAGCCGGACGACGAGCACGGTGGCGAGTACCAGCAGCGCAAAGCCCAGTGCGGGAAGGCGCTCGGATGGCGACAGCTTCGAGACGATGTCGCGTGATTGCAGACCCATCAGCAGGAATGCCACGACGTTGAGCACCAGCACCGCGGCGGCCCACACCGCCTTGGACTGGATCCGGTCGCGCGCCGGTTGGCCGGCGGGGCGGCGTTGCGCAACCAGCAATCCGAACGCCACGACCGCGAGCACCGGCGACAGGTGCAGGCGCTCCGCCGCCAGCCAGATCGCGAAGGTAACCGCAAAATCGGCGAGGCTCGACCCGAGCGTGCCTGCGAAGATTGGAACAATCCGAAGGTACGCCCATCCGCACGCCAGCCCGAACAGCGCACCGGCGGGGGCGGCAGCGGCGAGGACCCACGGTGTCGCCGCGGTGTCGGTATGGTTTGCCATCGCCACCGCCAGCCCGAACAGCAGCAAGGCCGTCGCATCGTTGAGCAGGCTTTCGCCTTGCAACAGCAACAATCCACGCCGTGGAATGCCGATCTCCGACAGGACCGCTTCGGCAGCCGCGGCATCCGGTGGCGCGACGATCGCGCCGAGCGCGAAGGCGGCGGCGAACGACAGTCCACCCGCAGCCATTCCGACGACCGTAACCGCCGCCGTGGTCACGATGACCGCGAATACCGCGAGCGACACCAACGGAAACCAATAGCGCCGAAGCCCACGAAGACTGGTGTGATACGCCGCATGGAGCAGCGCAGGTGCGATGAACAACGCCAGCGCGAGCTGCGGATCGACCGCGATATCGGGCACGAACGGCAGCAGCGCAAAGCCGATGCCGGCGGCGGCCAGCAGCGTGGGAAAGGGGACGTTGAGTTTCCGCGCGAGCGCAAGCAGCAGCAAGGCTGCGAGCAGGATCGCGTCGAGGCTTTCGAACAGGTGCATCACCGTTAACGGTCAGCGCCGCAAACAGGTCCCCATTCCTCCAAAGGACGCGTCGGCGAACCGACGCGCCTCCAGTATCACTTCAGATCGCGGATCCAGATCGAGCGGAAGCTGATCGGCGCGCTGGGGTCGCCATGGTCCTGCAGCTTGATCGCGGCGGGGCCATGCGCCTTATACTCGGGTGCACCGATGTAGCGGGTCTGGCCCTTCAGCGCGACGTGGTTCTGGACCAGCACGCCGTTGAAGAACACCGTCGCATAGGCGGGGCTGGTGAGCTTGCCGTCCGCGCCGAACACCGGCGCGGTCCAGATCACGTCGTAGCTCTGCCATTCGCCGGGGGCGCGGGTCGGGTTGGCGAGCGGCACGATCTGCTTGTAGATCGCACCCGCCTGACCGTTGACATAGGTCTTGTTGCGGAAGCTATCCATGATCTGGAGTTCGTACCCCTCGTCGCCCTCGCCGGTCGACGCAAGGAACAGCCCGCTGTTGCCCCGTGCCTGGCCCGTGCCGGTGATGTTGGCCGGAACGCGCCATTCGATATGCAATTGATAGTTGCCGAACTTGCGCTTGGTCTCGATGTTGCCGGTGCCCTTGCGCACCGTCAGCACGCCGTCGCCGACCGTCCAGCGCGCCGCGCCCTTGTCCTTGGTGCTGATCCACTGGTCGAGGTTCTTGCCGTCGAACAGCACCAGCGCGTCGGCGGGGGCGGGAACGGACGGTGTCGGCGCGACGACCACCACCGGGGGCTCGGGCTGCCAGACTTCGGTTGCCTCGGGGCGTTGCTCGGGAGCGGTCGGGGCTGGAGTGGCCTGCGTCAGCATGGCGACGGCGAGGAGCGAGAGCGTTGCGGTCATGGGACCATCCTTTCCAATAGCGGTGCCGCAAGGCGATGCGGCGCCACGGGTCTACGGGGTTCCGCGAACCGCTTCCGAACGGCCATGCGGCCGAACATCGAACTGATCCCCCGTTTCGTTGCCGCAACCTGACATCCGATGCCCGCGGGAGCAAGCGACCGATGACTCACGACAAAATTTCGTGCGCCAAACCACAATGTTGCGCGGGGCAAGCCCGGCGCGCGACTAATGCCGTGGGCGTGCCGTACTGCCGCGGACGATCAGCATATGGTCGAGCGTGACCTGACGCGGCGGGCTTGGTGCATCACGCAGAATATGGACGAGCAACTCGACCGCGCGGCGCCCGATCATTGCCTTGGGCTGGGCGATCGTCGTCAGACCGGGCTGGAAATAGCGCGCGAGCGGAACGTCGTCGAAGCCGACCACCGAAACGTCGCCGGGGCACAACAGGCCAGCCTCGGCCACCGCGCTGATTGCGCCGATCGCCATTTCGTCGCTGAAGCAATAGATCGCGGTGACGTCTTCCTGGAGCAACGCGCACGCCTGTTCGAACGCGACCCCGGCCGAATAGTCCGCGGTGCGGACGTGAAGCCGATCGGCAAGCCCGTGCCGTTCCGCCGCCGCGGTCGCGCCGCACAGGCGATCCCGGCTGATCGGGCTGATCGTCGGCCCGGTGATGATGCCGATGTCGCGGTGGCCGAGTGCGACGAGATGCTCGAACGCCTCGCCGCTTGCGGCGGCATTGTCGATGTGGACGCTGGGGACGCCGATGCCCGGGCTGTATTCGCACCCGTTGACGATCGGCGCGGCGTCGCCGCACCGGGCGAGCAACGGCTGGAGGCTGTCGGGCAGTCGGTGGCCGAGGAAGATCAGTCCGTCGACTTCGCGTCGGGACAGCATCTCGGCATATTGGTCCTCGATCTCGGGATCGTGCCGCGTGTCCCCGACGACCACCGCATAGCCCGCATCGCGTGCGGCCTCTTCCGCGCCGCGGATGACGCTGGCGAAGAAGGGGTTGGAGATGTCGGGGACCGTCAGCAGGATCTTGGCAGCGCGTAACGTGCGCAGTGTGCGTGCGGCGACGTTGGGGGCGTAGCCGAGCGTGCGGACGACTTCGAGCACGCGCAGGCGGGTCGGCTCGGCGACTCGCTCGGGGCGACTGAGGACGCGGGAAACCGTCGCGGTGGAAACCTTCGCCATTGCCGCGACGTCGATGATAGTCGTCATCCGTTTGTCATGGATCGAGTCGCGGCACATGTCGATGATGATCGGATGTAATCCTTTACATCCTGATTTGCCCCGGTTAGCGTCTTGTCCGACAAGCAGGCAAACTGCGCGAAATGAGGATGACGATGGCCGTTTCGGAACAGATTGATCGAACAGTCGTCACGCCCTCGGACGGGTGGCTGACCGGGCGCCTCAGCGTCTTGATGTTTCTGCAGTTCTTCGTCTGGGGGGCGTGGACCGTCACGCTTGGCCTGGTGATGCAGACGGTCGGGATCGGGTCGCTGATCGGCAACGCCTTTTCGGTCGGGCCGATCGCCTCGATTGTCGGCTCCTTCCTGATCGGCATGGCCGCCGCGCGCTATGTCGCGCCGCGCTTGCTGATGGTGATCCTGCACCTCGTGGGCGGCGCGCTGCTGTTCGTGCTTCCGTCGCTGATCACTCCGGAGGCGGGCGCGACGTTCGTCTGGCTGCTGCTTTGCTACATGATCCTCTACATGCCGACCGTCGGGCTCGCCAACACGATCGCGCTCAAGAGCTTCGGCGACCGCGCCGACCGCTTTCCGTTCGCACGGGCGTTTGGCACGGTCGGCTGGATCACCGCGGGGCTGATCGTCGGTTGGGCGGGGCTGTCCGCCAGCCCGCAGATCTTCACCATCGCCGCGGTCGCATCGATCGCGCTCGGCCTCTACAGTTTCACGCTGCCCAACGTGGCACCCGATGCCCCGCGCGACGAGGGCGTGCTGCGCCAGGTGCTCTGCGTCGAGGCGTTCAGCTTGCTCAAGCAGCGCTCGTTCCTCGTGTTCATCGTCTGCGCCACGCTGATCTCGGTCCCGCTTGCGATTTATTATGCCTATGCCTCGCCCTATGTCGGCGCGGCCGGGATCGAGAATGTCGGCGGTACGCTCGCGATCGGGCAAATGTCCGAACTGGCGTTCATGTTCTCGATGCCGTGGCTGTACCGCCGGTTCGGCGTCAAGCCGCTGCTGCTGGTCGGAATGGCCGCCTGGGCGGTGCGCTACGCGTTGTTCGCGATCGGCGACGGCGGCTCGGGTCTGTGGGCGGTGTACCTCGGCGTCGCGTTGCACGGTGTCTGCTACGACTTCTTCTTCGTCGCGGGCGCGATCTACACGGGCACGATCGCGACGCCCAAGGGCGTCAACGCGCAGGCGCAGGGGATGCTGACGCTGTTCACCTATGGCGTCGGTATGCTGCTGGGGTCGCAGATCGGCGCG
>Ga0265797_10006170_pt1 | contig 17080 bp, 18 predicted proteins | sample P2T30metagenome_FD_192433 | JGI IMG/M metagenome (GOLD analysis project Ga0265797, IMG submission 192433) | Plant litter microbial communities from East Loma Ridge, Irvine, California - P2 T30 | ecosystem: Environmental > Terrestrial > Plant litter > Unclassified | place: USA: California...
CACTCGACAAGGCGCAGAGGGAGTACTTTGGTGAGAAAGACCGTGCGGCTGTCAATGATATGCTGGAAGACCTGCTCTCCTATTGTGCTGCTGATGTAGAAATCACGCATCGTGTATATCAAAAGGTTTTTCCGCTGTTCCTCGAAACATGTCCGCATCCTGTTAGTTTTGCCGCATTGCGATTTTTGGCCGCCGAGATCCTACCTGTCAACGAGACGTGGGATGCGTATATCCACAACGCCGAAGCGACATATAAGCAGCTCGACGATGCAGTGAAGGAGCGCTTGGTAGCGTTGACGGAGAAGGCGTTGGAGGTCAAGGATCAGCCGGAGGTGTATGAGAACGATCCCTGGTTGAGCCAATTGGACTGGTCAGGGCAGGAGGTCAAGATGGTCAAGGGGAAGAAGAAGGGCGATCCGCCGAGACCAGCAGCCCGCCAGAAGAAGCCCGGTATGCCGAAGTGGTACAAGGATTTGTTTGCGAAGAACGACGCCCCGATGGCTCTTACGGTCCGCACACGCATCACGCCGATTCTGCTGAAGCTGGCATGGGATGGCAATCCTCTAGTATGGTCGGACATACATGGGTGGACGTACAAGGTCCCCGCGGATGAGGCTTTTGCCTACGACGACAAGGGCTTGAAGGTCTTGGACATGTCTGAGGAAGAGAATATGAAGCTTAGAGATGACAGCGAGTATGTCTACTACAAGATCCCGCACAAGGACGGACCGCTCGCAAGGTGCGCCAACCCACTCGCCAAGGGCTATCTGCAGTACTTCGAGAAGGGTAAGCTGGGGTCGGAGTATGCGTATGCCAAGGAAGCACTGGAGATGAACGCATCTTGTTCGTACTGGATCAGCGCGAGGGAGAGAATCACGAATCAGATGGTCGTCTACAACAAGGAGGTACCTAATCCGCCGAAACTCGTATCTGCGTCCGGTAAAGGCGCGGGGAAGAAGGTCGGCTTCATCCTTCCACAGATCATACCAATGGGCACCGTCACACGGAGATCGGTCGAGAATACCTGGCTCACGGCTAGTAACGCGAAGAAGAATCGTGTTGGGTCAGAGCTGAAGTCGATGGTGCGGGCGCCTCAAGGTTACTGCTTCGTTGGAGCAGATGTCGACTCACAGGAACTCTGGATCGCTAGTCTGATCGGCGACGCGACGTTCAAACTCCACGGTGGTAATGCCGTCGGATTCATGACGCTGGAGGGTACCAAGGCAGCCGGGACAGACTTACACTCTCGGACCGCCGCCATCCTGGGCATATCGCGTAACGACGCCAAAGTCTTCAATTACGGACGTATCTATGGCGCCGGGCTGAAGTTTGCGTCAACACTCCTCCGCCAATTCAACCCTTCATTGTCGGATGAGCAGACCTCCAAGACAGCAGACGACCTCTACAAGAACACCAAAGGAAAGAAGACGAACCGCAAACAACTCCACGAACGAGCCTTTTGGCGCGGCGGTACTGAGTCCTTCGTGTTCAACAAATTGGAAGACTTTGCTGAACAGGAGCGACCCCGCACACCCGTCCTCGGCGCTGCCATCACCGAAGCCCTGCAACGGCGGTATCTATCGAAAGGTGGGTTCATGACGAGTCGAATCAACTGGGCGATCCAGTCTTCCGGTGTCGACTACCTCCACCTCCTCATCGTATCCATGGACTACCTGACCCGTCGATACGGTCTCGACGCTCGTCTAGCTATCACAGTTCACGACGAAATCCGATACCTCGTGAAAGAAGAAGACAGATACAAAGCGGCAATGGCGCTGCAGGTTGCCAATGTATGGACGCGCGCCATGTTCAGCCAGCAGATGGGGATTAATGAGTTGCCCCAATCCTGCGCCTACTTCTCCGCCGTTGACATCGATCACGTCTTGCGAAAAGAGGTGGACATGGATTGCATCACACCTAGCAACAAGGAGAAGATCCCGCATGGTGAGAGTCTGGATATCATGGCGTTGTTGGAGAAAGGCGACGAAGCGCGGCTTGATCCCGCTTTCGTGCCCAGCGAAGCCGATATGCCAACACCGGAGAAGTACGCACACGCCTTCACCCCCCGCACACCCATTATGACTACCCTCTCGCGCGGCGACGCAGTAGGCGATCCCACAGCGATGGCGTATCTCAAAGCGCAGATCTCGTCGAGTGATCAGGAACTCCGCGACATCCTCCGACCCCTCCGCGCAACGCCCGCACCGCGCAGTGCAAGCAGTAGCAAGACGAAGAGCAAGAGTGGAAGTACGGCCGGCAACGAAGTATCAGACATTGAGCAAGAGAATCGCGAGATTCAGAGACAAGTCAGGCAGTTTGAACAAATGGCCAAACAGTCTGCTGCGAGTGATCCTTGGAAAGAGGTGTACAAGCGCGCGAATGCGAGCACGAAAGCTAAGGGGAAGCCGCCGGGCGAGTGGTGGCAAAACGGGTACACGACGCATAATAGGAGTGCGGTCAGGAGTGCGAGAGTATAAGGAAGAACAGATGTGGTGTATGTTATGTTTCTTGTATGTTTCTTGTAAGATGTATGTACGGCAAAACCTTCATGTACGGGATGTATAATGGTTTGGTTGGCTTGGATGGTTGGGCGGCGCAACGTCTTGGTTAATTTGCATAGGTTCGGCGCATCGTTCCTTCCACAGATGGATATTTGGTTTGGCGTTCTTCCAATTCCGTGCTCATTCCGCGGTCGCGTGATTGAGGGGCGTATAAATATCCGTCTTCTGCGCCGTTCTGCTTCTCTTCTTTTTCATCACACATTCCATCCTTCATTTACCAAAATGAACACAGCCCAACCATATGACTTTGCTGGTCTGGCTTTTCGAAAAGAAAAAACAGAAGCTCAAGAGCTGGGATGTGCTCGCCTTTCCTTCTGGTTACGACATCGACGTCGAAGCCAGTAATCAAGAACGTTATGGTTCCTGGTTCTGGTTTTTCCAAAATGAAATTGCTCGGAAGGCATGCCCAGGCCTGTCTTTCCGCTCTCAGCATTCGAGTCCTAAGTCGAACACGAAATGGCTCCTTGCGACTGGTTTTCTATAACAACATAATGCGAGGCTTAGTCTATGATCTGGCGGTAAAGTGCGCTCTCAAAATCTCGAACCTTGACGGGCCTTTCGCATGTCCCCCTTCGTTCTGGTCTCCCAAAAGCTGCATCCGAATAGCTGATGTGCTGGCCTGTCTTTCCGCTGCTAACATCGAAACTCAACATGAAGTTGCCTATGACTTCCACTCCTGGTCTTTCCCAAAAGTATAAGCCTTTGAACTCATGTTCTCGCCTGTCTTTGCGCTCTCGACCTCCAAAACTCTATGCCAGACAACCACATGACCCCTCCCGTCTGTCCAAGCAACAAGTATAGGAGGGCCAGGAATATGCTGGCATTTTTTCGCGCTCTCTACATAACAACTGGAAAGCTTTTGCGGTATACATACATTTCTAGCGCTCCAAAAGTAGCATCGAAGATTTTGATGTGTCCGCCTCAGCCTGCAGTGCGAATATTACAAAAGTTCACACCCTCGATGTATGTTCTACGCCGCTTGACCAACGAAAGCCTGTTGTACGAAAAGGCGATGTGGGAGTCTTGGCTAGTGGTCGAGGAGACTATATATTTTCACTGTCGAGCGAAAGAAGGGACTACATCTTCTCTCTGCTTGAGAACTACTAAATGGCTGATCGAAAACTTTGATGTGCTCGTTCTTCTCTTCGGTTTCCCACTTCAAAAAGCAACTAAGATCATGCCATGTCTTCCGCCGTCGTTGCTGCGACATTGCCTTACCTGAAAAAGCCAGGCTTTCGCGATAATGTGGCGTTGGCTCGTGCCTAAGAGCACGATAATTGTCACTCGACGTGTAGAGCGTGCTCCCTTACTTCTGACCTCCTCAAAAATATACCAAAACTTTCACTCCAGTTTTCGATGGAGTAAGCGGTGCTCTCTCGGCTTTCAAATCTATTGACCATCTTATATGTTCTTGCGCGTTGGTCGCTGCCGTCGTGCATTGTAAAACCAAAAGATAAGCGTAAAGCCCAGGACCATGAAAGTAGTCGGTGCTGAAGCGCTATATGTTCTCGTGCCAAAGCACAGAAGATCTCTCCACTTCTCTCCTCTGCGAAAACTTCAGGATGTCAGGGCAGACATTCATGGGGTCGCTGGCCTTTTCTCGGCATCCAAAACTCTCTAATCAGCTTTGCATGTTTCCGCGAGTTGTCCGCCGTGACAGCGCAGTGCAAAACCAATGCTATTCCGTTGCTCTACATATTTCTAGTAGCACGAAGAGATGGAAACTACGTTTCTCCTCTTTACACGATTCCAAAAACAGCAATCAAAAAGTTAATGAAGTTTGCTGTCCCCTCTCGATTTCTAGAATGAGTTCTTCGGCCGTCTTATGCACCTGCGACTTTGCTGCGGTGCAGACAAGGGCGGTACGCCTGCCTCACGGGACAATGTTCAAAAGAAAGATTCCAGAACGTCATGCTTGCGTGTGGTGAAACTCGCACTGTGAGGTGAAGACATGCGGGATTCGAAAAATCACCATGCAGAAACTGATGTGAAGAAAGAGCCCTGGAGCCCATGTTGCATTGATGCGCAAAGTCGAACGCCGTCGACCATTATCCAAGTCCTTGGCCGCAGCCCCAAAGTCAAACCAGACATATGCACATATGCATACCGTCCCAGTATCCAACCGAACCAAAAAATAAGAAAACACGATCTATATGCCGCAAGCCAAACAAGCAACCGCAAGATGCCATGCTATGTTACACGCGGTCTATACGTCTATGCCAAAGAGCAGTCGCATGTATAGGTAATGACCGTCATCGCCGGACCGATCGCTCGTCGACGAAGAAGAGGAAGAAGATGTCGGGGGTATCGCAGAAGTGTGTAATTCGTAATCGTCATCGCCTAAACGATGAGAAGCTTCTCAACGTTCTCGCCCGCGCTGCGCTCGCTCATGCGGTTCCACGCGGCGTAGGTCAGGACACCGCAGGCGGCCCACATGACGGGGACGGCGGCTTCGGCGCCAGCTGAAACACACGTTAGTACAGGTTACTTCATTTTGGATGCTTCCTTTTCATGACGTACTTGGACGCTCGGCCTGCGCAGCCATCTCCATGACGCGTGCTGCGCTGCTAGTTGAGCTGGAGGAGTTGGCGCGGATGGTGGCTGGTGCGATGCGCTTGCCGGCGAAGGCAGCGGTTATGGGGACGCGGGTGGCGATGCGTGCGAACATGTTGTTGATGTAGTTTGAGGTTTGAGGATGTATTATCGAGTCGAAACAGCAGTTTATGTAGCGACAAGTGGCGACGTGAGTAATCTTTGTAATGACACGTATAAGCAAACGATTGTAATCGTCGTAATAAACCCTCTTGAATATGGAGAAAGTGAACGTGCGTGGTTTCGAGTGAATGCGGGGAAGAAAGAGGACACAGACACGGAACACGGTTTATATAAAGAAAGTGGGCCTGGGGACGGTGTTGACAGGGCTGAAGGGAAAGGAGGCGAGGCCGGAGATGGCGCGAGCAGAAAATTTAGGGGCGGTGAGCGATCCGTGCAGGGATGTGCCAGGTCGAGATAGGCTTGGCCGCCAGCACGTGAGTGGGTCGGGTGCGGAAATAGCAAATCTGAAAGTCTGGGGTAGCTGTCACTCTCTGACAAAGTCATGGCCCTGTTATCACGAGGGCTGAACTCCTGGTAGCAAGTCTCAAAGATGATGCATTCAATGTATTGCGATTGAATGCGACTGAGGTTGAGGCTCTCCGAGTTCCGCTCGGCTCTACTTCGCATCAAGCCGCAAAAGACCCTGCTGATGAGATCGGCACTGCGGCGCATCCCCGGCCTTCTAGACGAATCTACCGAGAATTAACCTGCCTTCGCCACCCCCAGCCTCAACAACATTCCAACAACAATTCTAGCTTACGCTGTCTTATTCCCACGCACTCCAACAGTTTCGTCCTTGCGGTGCAGTCATCACCTTCCGCTGTAATACATACGAAGGCCGTAAACCCTAGTTCGTCACTAACAACGAGTTCATCGGAATTTACTCATTCAGTTCTACAAACTAACTTCCACACACGATACCGAGCGACAGCCGTCAAATCACACTGTGCGCACACACAGTGTCCATCATCGACTTCTCTCGTTACCATCAGGAAGACACGACAAGTTTCTGCTCATACATTCTTCCATAAGAAGTCTTCAACCTTCCCTTCGCATGCCTTCATGATGATGTCCCACATCATTGCCATTGAGGGTCTATCAGGTTATCATCCCACTGCTTACCATCGGCAGGTTCCCTACTAATGACATCGTACATTGTAAGGCGGACACATGCTATCGCCGAAAGGATACTAACCTTCAGCGCTTCAATCACTTGAACCATTTCGTGAATACGATGGAGCTGCGGCAGCCACATGGCATATCCGACTTCTTTGAAGCGAGCAGCAATCTCGAGCATTATCTTTGTACAAAGATCTAAGACTGCAAAGCAGTTCACCCGAGCTATTGGGAAGTCGCCTTCGTACTCCGGCTGGATTACGTCCTGTGCACGACGAATAAGCTCCGATGGCGGGAAGCTAAGAAAAATGTCGTCTAAGCCTAGGCCCTTATCAATTCTTCGAGCCATCTTAGGATCGCCTGTGAGTTTGACCCAAAGTTCTGGACTGGGCGTGTAGAGGGCGATGAAGCTGTCACATGCCGAACTGCCCATCGTACCCATGGAGATCCGCTGCTTTGCGCAATTAGCATGGCGGGGTTTTTCCTTGGGGCAGTGGTAAGCAATGTGTGCGGTGTATCGTTTGCTTGAAGATCTTCGCTCCACAGATCAGCTCAAAGATGTTGCAAAAGTTCTTCCTTGGATACTGCTTTCCTGTGAATACGACATCCCTGAACAGCCTGCGGAGATGATCAAGGATCGGAATCTCGGGACAACCGCCAATCTGTCGTAACGTATTGTAGAGATGCATCGTCGCACCAAATAGTGCCTGCTCGTGGAGGGTTTGAAGGCCTACGAAGAGCGTGAAATCCGATATTGCGGACATGTAACTCCCCATCACCCAGGGAGATTGCGAGCATAGGTCAAACGTCTTGTCGGATGTGAACGCGATCAACTCCCTTCTGAGTCTCCATGTGAGAGCAGCAATTTCGTCGTGGTAGAGCTTTTCTGAACTACTTTTGTAGGCTTGGTAAAACTGGTCCATAGCGCGAACCACCTCGTTCGCACGGCTCCAGAATATCGAATCTTTGACGCCATGTAGCCCATCTTTGCAATCTTCTGGTCGAAAGAGATCTAGGTACTACATAGAGCTGAACGATTAAGTAAGACGTTTGCGAGGGCACGTATACTCAGATGGAAAATATTGGTAGATCGATGTATTCAACATGTGACACTATGACCGAATCTTGGGACCACTCGCTATGATCACCACACCCAAGCCTCAAATATCCTACCACAAGAAGTCCCCCACCTTTACGTCACCGCAAACCTTGACAATCGCATCGCGCAGTAATACCAATCCCCTTTCCTCTAGCAAGCCTTTCCGCCGACCTGGGTACGTCTGGTCCCAAACATCTACATGCTCTCTGACCTTCTCCAAATACACGATACCACATTCGACATGCTTCCTTTGCAGAAATTGCCACGGCATATGGACATGCGCGGGATTCGCTTTGAAGGTGTCCATGAGGAGGTGTATGTAGCCTGGCCAGTTTCTTGGATCGACAGCCTGTGTCGCGACTTCCTTCCAGACGTCGAGTACGAGATCCATAACGGTGAAGAAATCGATGCTTGCGAGTGAGGACGGATCTTCAAACTCCAGCATGATGTGATCTTTTGCGCGAGGTGATTCTATATAAAACATCTTGTTTAGATATCTTATCTTATATTAGATAACTAACTCTAAGTGCTAGAATGCTGTAATAAAGTTCTACCCTCTATTTCTTATCGCTTCTGTTCGCTTCCGCCTACATTCTAGAGCTCTAGTAGAATTCCAGGTAGTTGATTAGAGGTAGGTAGGTAAGTAGATAGATAATTTATCTAAGAACGACCTTCACAAGCAGAGTTCTAAAGTAATAGTTACTTCTATTACCAAACACATTCTACACAGTCGATCAAAGACCTGTAATACACTTGTGCAGCTAAGCTCTACCTAGTAAGCCCTAAACAAAGGGCAAAACAAGCCCTAATTTCTGCTTATGTTAAGAGTGGTTTCAAACCTCATGCCAATTCCATCTAGCTGCAGCGAGATGGCCTCGAGTTTTACTAGTAGATATCCCAACAGCTAATCCACCAGTCACGTATAGAACCTCCTTTGACTGCCAATAGCCAAGCGCTATCGATGATGCGGATCCAAGGAAAGGAGTATTGGCCGCGATACGCTGAGTTTTGTTTGCAATGTCGACCTCGACAATTTCGTTAGGGCCGTTTGTAGCTATCCAAGCACGCGTGCCATGAGGTGAGATGGCGAAATCGTCTCCGTTGGTGATGTTCGTCGCAAGAATCTCAACCGCGCCAGTAGCAAAGCCAGTTGCAAGGGATATTGGAACTCTAGCAAAGAGCCCTTGATCCAAGCTGGAAAAATATAGAGCATCGCCGTGAACGTGAATGCCATTTATTCCGACATGTAGACCTTTAGGCAAAGGATCAAACTCTGGCTCTTCCAGAACGATCTTGTAATCTCCGGTCTTGACGTTTAGTTTGTATACAGCACCGTTCGCCGAGTCGGAAATCAACAGGTTGGAGGTATCATTCGTAGACAAGCCAGTCAGGCCGTTGAGTTGTCGTGCTGTACATAACTCCTGGATAAGAGAAATCTGGGCTGGCTGAGAGATCTCGCCAGAAGGTGCAATGGTGACGTTGCGCAGGTCAATCTCCCAGATAGAGTTCGAACAGGTAGTCCCAGTCATGTTGGAGGAGATGACGTAAAACAAATCCCTCTGTAGCTCGGTAATACCTAATATACCTGTGAATGTGGGTATTCTGGCGATAGGTATAGGCAGATAGCTAGCGTTTGGCGAGATTTGGTGTAGCCAGGGAGAGACAACAGACGTGACAAGGACTTCGCCATTCTTTCGGACAGCGAGGTTTTCGAAAGTAGGAATGGTTGGGATGATATCAACAAGCGTGACGTCGAAGTTTAATTGGGTTCCACACCGGTCTGTTGGTAGACACGTTGCCAATGCTCCTCCCAAAAGCAGAACAGCCAACTTTCGCGATAGCATAGTTATTGAAAGGTAGAGAGAAGACAATCGTAGCTTTGTTATCTTGAGGAAGAGCGGATTATAAATATATATATTGGTGATCCGGAATGAGTTCCACAGTAGGACATAGCCCGCAGACGAATATCTATGCAAGATCATATCCTAATTTCTTCTCGGAATTTAGGGCACCTTAAGGCCGCTCGGGATTAAAGTGCACGACCAACGTAATAACTTCCTCATTACGTACCGCGCGGGCAAGCCGATCACTTGAATGAGCTAACCAACACTGCCAAGATCACATCTGACGTTACACATCTCGCGATATGTTCATGCAAGAAGCGTAAGAGCGTTCAAAAAAAGCAGAGCAGCTTATTCTTCTACCTATCAAAGGCGGGCTACATGGTTTCATAAGCCTTTTCGAACCATGCTTATCCGCGACTTGCAAAGGGCTCTTCATATTATGATCACAATCTCAAACTCACGAAGCCGACAGGCACTAAGGAAAAGGTGCTTTCTCAGCATACAATAGAGCCAGATCGGCGTTCTTTGAGATTTACAACTCACTTTTCGGTAATGATTCACGCTATGATAGTGTTCAAAAGTGGCCAATGAGGAATGCAGAAGATGACGCCGCAACCCACTAGACGCGACGCTACCCGTAAGCGAACTTACGAGAGCGAGAACGGTGTTCGCGAGAGCGAGAACGATGTTCGCGCAGTATAGTAATCCGCCAGTTCCCAAAAGAACGATTGCAGTAACATCATGACATACCTAATCCACAATTGAAGCATCGCCGTTATGCAAGCCGAGGCCTTACTCTACACTCTGTCTAGTCCATCATGCTCTTGGGAGATTTTCACTCTCTCTGGCTGGAATTATCACTTTGATTTCTGGTGTTTTAACCCGTCTCTCTGCTGTCATTGCCTTCTTTGTAAGTATGTTCTTGCCGTGCATTCTTTATTTTCCCCTTTCTAAGGTCTAGCGCTTGACTATGACATGTGAATTGGCTGACCTGGGCTAAGACTTGGGTCCCTTAGCAGTATCTGCTGGTAATTAAGCAGAATTTTCTTCTTTGGCTCTCGTAGCACGGCGATTGAACGGCGATTAGAAGCTACCACATCTATGCTCGAAGCTCCGGAGATAAGGTTAGTTAGCTCCGGTCACATGTAGAGCCGACTCCCGCCTAGCCGTTCATACATATCCATGCACTTCTTAAGTACCCTTTAGACTTCTCTTAATCTTAGACAGACCGTTCTACTCGTTCCTAAATCACATTACGACGCAAAGCATATTCAATAACAATGGCCTTCCCACCCTACACGAAGAGATTCCACACAGCCACCTATCCCAGTATCGACCCTTCTCGCCCTGATCTCTCCACGGCAGGAAAGGTTGTTCTCATCACAGGTGGTGGTTCTGGTATTGGACCCCGCATAGCCCATGCATTTGCGACTTCTGGATGTATGAAGATCGCTATTGTTGGACGGACTGTTGCCAGCCTCGAGAAGACCAAGCAAGAGATAGAGGGAGCCCATGCAGGCGTGACAGTCCATGCCGAAGCTGCTGATATTGCCGATGCCAACGCGGTCAACAAAGCATTTGAGAGCGCCTCGAAAGCCTTGGGCAAGATCCACATAGTCATTGGTAACGCAGGTTACTTACCCGACACGAAGCCTATCGCGCAAGCAGATCCTGAGGAATGGTTCAAGGGGATGACAATCAATGTCAAAGGAACTCTTAACCTTGCCAAAGCTTTCCTCAACTACGCCGCCGAGAAACCGACATTCGTACATGTCTCAACTGGTGGTTGTCACATTGAGCCCATGCCTGCAAACAGTGGGTACGCAGTAAGCAAATTGGCAGCCGCTAGGTTGATGGAATATTTTGCTTTCGAGAACCCGCAGGTCCGGGTTCATAATATTCACCCGGGGGTTATCAAGACAGACATGTACCAGAAAAGCTCCGAGGGTGGTATGGATTTCCAATTTGATGACAGTAAGTTGTCCGATCGTCTACTGTATTTGTATAATTGAGCGGAAACTGTGCTAACATGCAATGTAGTCGAACTACCAGCTTCCTTCGCAGTCTGGATTGTCAGTCCAGAGGCAGAATTTTTGAGTGGCAAATTTGTCTGGTCAAACTGGGACGTGGACGAGTTGAAGGCCAAAAAGAAGCAGCTCCAGTCCTCGCAGGACCTTACGCTTGGTCTCCTGGGATGGCCTTAGATGCGATTGGATCATATGGATCACATTGTACAACGTGATTCATAAGCGAGCGGCCACCACAATACCATCGCAGCGCACGCGTAGCAACGTAGCACAATACTACAGGATTATTTAGAAATGTCTCTGTTATTTGCATCCTCTATTTCTACCCTACAGGTGCGGGAGTTGTGCCCAACCTCGCTGCAACGGCCGTAGCGCCTCTTAACACGCACCCTCTTCGCAAGCGTCTCGCCGCCCTCACGCCTACCACCGTCCTTTTTAGCAATCAAGGCAGATACTTCACCAACTTTTAAATCCCCTCTGCGCGTACGTACCCCCTTTTGCGAGTCTTGCGCCTTGTAAGCGTGTCAACAGCGTCTCGAAGGCGGCCCATTTCCTCCTGCACTAACACCATATCATGAGCGATCTGCTGAGCGCCTTTACTTAGCTGATCGACCTGCTCATTCAATGAACTTAGTGGTGACCCTTGATGGTTTTACATGCGATTTCGAATTAGCATAGATTGCGCCTCCATCTCGCGGGCGTTCCGCGGTGTTTGCGCAGCTTACTGATAGAACACGTTAATCGAGGTCTAAGATCTACTGTACGAGAGACTGCTCCTCAATAATAGACAGCTTCTGTTTCCGAGCGTTAGCAGTCGCTTGTGGTAGGCTCCCATCGATGCGTTCTTAGAGAATACAGGGAGGAGTGTTACATAGTTTCGCCACCTTGTAGACGCGTAATCTTCTATTGTTTTTGAAAATAAATGTAGATTTGCGCTAGCTACTATGGCGATTAAGGCGATAGGGGACGTCGTTGTCGTAGCGTTGTTATCGTTGTGTAGAGAGTCACGTTAATTTTGGTGGGGCTGGCGGATAAGTGGTGGAACACGTGAGCAAGCGCGTGGGACTAGCAGTCAGATGCTCTTGTGAAGTGCGGAGTAAGTCAACTGTCAGTTCGGGGTGCTCGGACATCTCGAAGACGCGAGAAGGCCGATAGGTTGAGATGGATCAAACAAGCGCCCAGCCAAGGCCGGACAAGTGTGAGAATACAACGAGCTAGCATTTTACCAAGCCTTTAGTCGCAGGAGTGAGAGCGAGAGCGAGAGCGAGAGTCGATGGACTGTAAGAGCATTACCACCAGCGAAAGATTGATTCCTTGTGTCACTTTATTTGACGCTTAGCTCACCTGTGCGGTTGAATACACGCTCAGTTGGAACCAGGCGAGCTCGGCACGCCGAAGGCCCGAAGACGCGAGAAGTGAGGCAATGTTTAGGTTTAACAGTTCACAGTAAACTAAAGTGTAATCAGAATTTGAGACAACACTATACATATATTGCATTGCTGCTCAAGCGTATAGCTTCAAGCATCGCCTAGGACACTTGTCCTCTGACTAAAGTACAATTGTTTATTCTCACTCCTTTTTAAACCCGCACCCCCTTTCATCCAATTAGTCGGCATGGGGTCTCAAGTCCAAACAGATATCTTGATCATCGGAGCTGGGCCGGCTGGAGCAGCTTTGGCATCTTTCTTAGGCCAAAATGGTATTAAATATCTCTAATCTTAAGGTTATCGGATGACTACTGACCCACAGATGGTAGGGCTAAGCGGGCTCCTGATATCGAAAGATTCTTCTACTGCTTTTACACCAAGAGCTCACGGATTCAATCCTTTTGCTTTCGGTAAGATAGCCCTAGAGGTGTTCCATATGCCGAAACATGACTGATTCATCTAGAATGTCTCCGCGACATCGATCTTGAGGATGAAGGGTTGCGACTGGCAATTCGTGGCTCTACCCCTCTATCCATGCGATTTTCCCGAAACTTGATTGGAGAAAAAGAGTACGGGAGAGTCCTGGCATGGCAGGAGCTTCCAGTCAGTGCGGTAAGCTTAACACAATACCGACTAGTTGGAAGGGGGCTTGTCGACTAATCGCTGCTATAAACAGGGTCGAGTAAAGGAAACGACTCCATGCGAATACGTTGACTTGACTCAACGCCACATCGAACCACTTCTCCTCCGCTATGCCTCTCATCACAACTTCAAACATCGCTTCTCGACAGAACTTACAAAGGTAGAGCGTATCAGTGACGATCTTGGTATAGGATACCTCTGTGCTGTTCAAGATCACATAACAAACCAGCACTTCAACATCCGCACCAAATATCTTTTCGGGGCAGATGGGGGTCGAAGCCAGATAGCTCGTTCCTTCAATTTCAACTTCTCGATCACTCCAGGGGGCCCCAAGGCTTGCAATGTTCTAATTCGCGCAGAACTCGGTCATCTCTTGAAGGAGAAGCAGTACGCCGGCCTCCATTGGATGATCAAGCCCGACCGCAAGACCTTCCCTGGAGTCGTTGCTCACCTGCGCATGGTTCGGCCATGGAACGAATGGGTCATGGTTGCTTTTGGACCTGGCGGCACGAATCCATTCGAAGGACTTACTACAGAGAGCCCTGAGCTTGTTGATTGTTTCCGAGAGCTTGTCGGAGACGAGAACATCGATGTCAAGGTCCTGCAGATTGACCCTTGGACCGTCCGCGAAGCTGTTGCAAACGAATACTCAAACAGCGAAAAGAACGTCTTCCTGTTGGGTGACGCAGCTCACCGTCACCCTCCCACATTTGGCTTGGGGAGCAACACTTGCATTCAAGATGCGTACAACCTAGCATGGAAAGTTGCGTATGTCGCAAAGGGCTTAGCTGGCCCCGATCTCTTGGAGTCGTATAGCACGGAGCGGCAACCGGTCGGCGCAAAGCTCGTGCGCGAGTCCAACAACCAAATACGCGCCAATTCCCAAATATGGGAGGCGCTGGGAATGACCGCTTCGCCCGAAGAAGGAGTTAAGCAGCTGGAAGAGTTGACGCAGGCGACCGCTGCAGGCTCAGCTCGTCGAGCGCGGCTCCAAGAGGCTTTAGAGCAAAAGAGGCAGGAGTTAGAAAGCCTCGGAATGGCCTACAATCAGTGGTATATCTCGGATGCTGTATACTTGGACGACGAGGACAGCCCCAGGCCTACCTTGGAGGGCGACCCCATCGTGGAGGCTCAGATCAGCACATATCCCGGCAGTCGACTACCTCATGTCTGGCTCGATGGTGCGTCGCGCCATACATTGGAATCAACACTTGATCTCGCTGGGAAAGGCTCCTTTTGCTTGCTGGTTGGAGTTGGTGGGCAAGCTTGGAGGGTTGCGGCGGAAAACATTGGTAAAGCCACGGGCATTCCAGTGGTCAGCTATGGCATCGGGCATGGCTTAGAATATACTGATATCCGCCGCGACTGGCATCGGAAGAGTGGAGTGGGAGAGACCGGGTGTGTTTTGGTTCGGCCTGATAGATTCGTCGCTTGGAGGTCTGTTGAACAGCCCAACGACTGTGAGAAAAAGCTAAGGCAGGTACTCGATAAGATCTTGTCCAAGTCAAACCTGTAGCTTAGTACACTCTATTCAATAGTACATGAAGAGGCCAATAACAGCAGATGTATCGTTTAAGTCGATAACCGTTGACAGCGATTTCGCAATATTCTCCCCAGAATGTGGGCCTTTTAGAAGTGGGAGGTCAAGAAGGGCTGTTTGCAACAAACCATAGTAGGTGCCTCACTGCAGCGCAATTTCACGCATCGATTAGGGGCCTCCGCCAGAGCGATACCATCGGTGCAAAAGCTGGGGTGGCGACTGGATACACCAACTGAGCCCTCCGTGGAACGAAGTTGACTCCCCAGACGCGCTAGCCCACATGCGGACCACCACACAGCGATTCTCCTCAGACATGGGCGGTGTCAGCAAATAACACCCATATTCCGTCGCTAATCCGAATGTGTTAATGGCGAAAGGTGGTTTTCGAGGGTGCGCTGTGCGAAGAAGCCGCTCAAATTTCGCGCACGCCTGCAAACGTCATCGACAGGAGAGCAGTACAGCAATCGCCATCGCCATCGCGACGGCCCAATGTCAGCAAACGACCCTGATAATCTATGGAAGATACGAATGCGGCAACGCCGATAGATGACTTCCGAGGGTCGCTGTGCGAGGATGCGGCTCAGGTTCTTCGCTCCGGCAGACGTCACTGAGGGAAGCAGAGGCGCACTGGGGAGGAAGTCGCGACAGTGAACACCTCATGCAACTCTAGACCAACGAGTTCAAGCAACATTATGACCATGTAATGGATTAATATCTGACATACTCATTAGCCACTTTCTCCCACGAACATCAGAGAAAGAATACCTATACACAGACTCCGCCCAATGCTTAGGCAGTCGAATACCTGTCCAGCGCGCAACAGTCCCACCACTAAACCCCATTTCCTACCCTGACCCATTATCACCCATGTCATTTCATCAACACCCTCTCGTCCCTCATTATGACTTCCCACCCTTCCGTTGCTTAACCCTCGACCCAATACTATCACTTCCACTGCTCATCCCCGGCACGCCATTCGCCGGCGTACTCGGCGCCTCCTCAATCCTCTCCAAATCCTTCTCAACCTCCAGATCCTCCTTGATCAACTTCTCCTTCTCCTCCGTCTCCTCATCCGTCGGCGCGTACTCGCTACGGTCATCATCCGCATCCTTGTATACGACAAAACGGTATGCGATCCTGCAGATGAAGAACCACCAGAAGAGGTTGACGGCCTGCAGTGACGCCAGCAGAGCGAAGGTAATGTATTGACTGATCCAGCACTTGTATTGTTGCGTTTCCCAATTCAGCTCAAACGGACCGACGGTCTTGAAGGTAGTGAGGATGGAGTAGATGATCTTGAGGTTGATGTAGTGGCGTGTGTAGCCCCAGATGACCATGAAGACGAAGAAGTAGGGGCCGACGATGGGGGAGTCGATGTAGTTTAGGCATTTGGATGTCTAAAGTCAAGTCAGCAAACCAATCTTGATGTTGAGGGGAAAGGCGAACTTACAGCCAAGAAGAAATCCGAAACATCATGCGTGATGTACACCGCAATCCCCATGTACGTAAAATGAAACCTGTAGCTCAACCAAATCAAGCTGACAGTAATAACATGATGCGCAACCAACTCCTTAAAGTCCTTCCTCGGCTTCTCCAGCATAAGCAACAGCACAATCGCCTGCTGCGCCCAGTAACTCGCTTGGAGCAGATAGTACGCCTTGACAACCGCCTCGTGTGTGCGATGTGGGAAACCCTCATACATCCCAATAGGATTGAAGTACCACACCGGCGTGCGACTCATGATCCAGATACCAAACGGCCCGTACAGCGCAAAATACAGCGCCGTGTACGCCTGCTCCATGAACCTGCTCTGTTTATCCCTGTTCTTGATCCCAAGCTTGATCGCAATCGGGCGAATGAGTCGCTGCATGCAGAACTCGCGCGTGAAGCTCAGCACGATGATGTAGAAGCCGACGAAAGCAAAGTCGCGCCCGCCTTTGCCGTAGTGAACTGGGCCATTGGGGTCTGCGCGGACGTGGGCGGGGATGAGCGGGTCGTCGCGTGCGAGCGGGTAGGACAGAAAGAGGCAGGCGGACAGCGGATTTGACTCGTACGGGTAGATGAGGTAGAGGAACACGATTGTGAGGCCGAGGATGAGCGGGAGCAGCCAGGTATGGCGGATGCATTGGCGCTTGAATTTGGAGAGGTAGCGGCGTGTTGTTCGTCGTTTGGAGCGGCGGGCGGATTTCTCTGGTTTCTATAGGATCTTGTCAGCGCGTGCCCTGCATA
>Ga0265797_10006171_pt1 | contig 17080 bp, 14 predicted proteins | sample P2T30metagenome_FD_192433 | JGI IMG/M metagenome (GOLD analysis project Ga0265797, IMG submission 192433) | Plant litter microbial communities from East Loma Ridge, Irvine, California - P2 T30 | ecosystem: Environmental > Terrestrial > Plant litter > Unclassified | place: USA: California...
ATCAAACCGATCGTCTAGTTCGATCGCCTGATCTCCGCCAAACGTCGTTCACGCGTTTGTGGTATAAGCTCGGTCGTATAGGCAGGTTTCGGCAAGTTGAGCGTGTCAGCAGCGTTGAAATGATCAATGCGGCTGAGATGCAACCAGCTACCGCGAATTTTATCGAGAGACAGCCGGCGAGGGTCCCAAGCTAAGCCAAAACCTTCTGTCACTCTGTGCTACAAAGTACTGTTATGTGTAAACTTGTCTGTTATCACTGACAAGTATAGAAGTCCTGGCTGATACGGGAGTTTCGATCGTTGTAAATGGCTGAAATCACAAGACGACTGAAATTCTCAGCGCCGAACTTTAAATCAGTTCGTAAAATGTCCACCTCCAGGGTCAAATCCCGCGGGATATGCATCGCTTGCCGACCCCATGGGGTCAGCCCCGCAAACACCAGCTAGTGGCCCGTCCCTTGCATGACTACACCCTAGAGATGTATATATGACTGTCATCACTGCACGCCAGAGTGTATCCCCACACCTCCACCAGACGCAGATCCAACGAGAAAAAAGCTGCCCAGGTGGCTACCAACACATACAGCATGCCGGAACTCAGGGGCCGAGCTCTTATGCTCACGATCAGTGTCCTCACTTCGCTGGGGTTCATGTTGATTGGGTACGACAATGGTCTCATGGGTGGATTGGTTGGTGCACCAGCCTTCAACAAGACTTTCGACCACCCATCCTCAGACATGGTCGGCACCATCGTGGCCATCTTCGAAAGTGAGTGACTGGTTGAGCAGACTAGAGAAGCACGAATAACATTGGATACAGTTGGTTGCTTCTTGGGTGCTATGGGAACAGCAGTAGTCGGAGAGAAACTCGGTCGTCGCAAGAGTGTCGCCACTGGAGCTATCATTAGCATCATTGGCGCCATCCTTCAGGCTACTGCATTCGGAAGACCTCACCTCATCGTTGGTCGTATCGTCTCTGGAGTTGGCTTGGGTATCATCAACTCAACCGTGCCCGTGATGCAGGCCGAATTCAGTCCCAAAGCGAGTCGCGGTATCTATGTTTGCGCACAACTGTCGACCCTGAACTTTGGAATCTTCTTAGTGTACTGGATTGACTATGGCTTTGTTTCACACACTTCGGACTACGCCTGGCGGATACCCACCATCCTTCAATGTATCATCCTCCTGGCGATCCTTGGCTTATTGACTCTGATTCCCGAGACGCCCCGATGGTTAGCGGCGCACGACCGTCCAGATGAGTGTTTACAAGTGTTGGCACGTGTGGCAGACGTGCCTGAAAACGATCCAGAGGTCCAGAGACTTCACACCGTCATCACCGAAACCGTTGCGTTCGAGGCGTCGCGCCAAGCAGGATGGAAGGACATTGTTCGGAGCGACCCCATCAAGTCGAGGAGACGCTTCTTGATTGCTTGCGGCATCCAAATGTTCCAACAGCTGGGTGGAATCAACGCTATCATTTGTGAGTTCCCGCAAAAGTTCAAATCGAACGAAATCCTTACTAACTTGTGAAAAAAAAAGACTATTCCGGAACCCTTTTCGAGAAGAGCATCGGCTTCGATACGCACATGTCATCGCTCATGAGTGGCTTCTTGCAGACATGGTTCTTCGTTGCCTCGTTCATCCCATGGTTTCTCATCGACCGCGTTGGCAGACGGCCACTCCTCCTCTCCATGATCAGCCTCATGGCTGCCGTCATGGCAGTCCAATCCGGCCTCATCTACCAGGTGCAATACAAGACTGCCTCGGCAAAGGGTGCAGGCATCGCAGCGGCCGCAATGCTCTTCGTCTTCCAGGGCGCCTTCACCATCGGCTTCCAGGCCACCGTTTGGGTGTATCCGTCTGAAATCCTCCCTCTCCGCCTGCGGCAGCGCGGCTCGGCAATCTCGACGGCAGCAAACTGGATATGCAACTACATCATCGTACAGATAACACCGCATGCTATCAGCAATATTGGATGGAAGACTTACATCATCTTCGCTGTACTCAATGCTCTCTGGGTACCCATCATCTTCGTCTTCTTTCCCGAGACCAAGGGACTGGAGCTGGAAGATGTCGACCGCCTGTTCTCGGGTGAAGTCAGCCGAGCCGATCTGTTGGATAAAGATGTTGATGAGGAGCGAGTTGAGAATATTGTAGATATGAAGACGGTGGAGAATGCCGCTCACATATCGTAAATCAGGTCACTGAGAATAGGGGTATATAATGCTTGCTACTATAGAATAGTACTGGTTCCGAAGCTTGTTAAAACAGCTCATAATAAGACTATTTATAGCAGCTAGAGATTCTACTATATTGTGATTAATAAGAGTGTGTAAAGAGAGTGTCGATGCAAAGATAGAGATGCGTAGATGGGGTAGACAGAAGTAGAAAGTGTTAGTAGCGAATAGGAAGACATATTCAAGAGTAGAGAAAATACTCAGACGTTCATATTCACGTGATGCCGTAACTAACTTGCCAACATCTCACTCTAAACTATATCATCGCAGAGAAAGAGGGAGAGGGAGGAAAGCAGAGAAAAGTTGTATTTAATTGCCTCCAAGCACGACGTATACCTGTAGGTAAAAGCCGGCGCCACCTAGAGAAAATACCCGACAGCCATCATGGTAAGTTGAAACCGCGCAAAGACCCAGCAAAAAAAAACGCCCATTGCGAAAACAAGTCCATCGCAAATATGCCCAATTTTCCCCCTCCCCATGCCTTGTCCTCCAACTAGTGTCTAAAAGATGGAGTTGACAATATTCCCTCCAATCGTAGCACCTGCAATCACCGTAAGCCTTAAAATATCCCGTTAACAATCTTGCCACCGATAGTCGCACCTGCACCAAAGATGGCGGCATTGCCTAGCTTCTTGCCAAACTTCTTGCCATTCGCCTCCATCTTGCTAGGCTCGCCTGCAGGTTGTGCTTGGGCGCCAGAGGCCACATCGAGCGGCATGTTGCCGTAGTTGGTAGGAGCGGGAGTGGCAGAGGGCGTGTAGGCGGGCACGACGGCCTTTTCTTCCTTGCGCACGTAGCTGGCGGGGAAGATGCCTTCCATACCCGTGCGCTCGTTGCGGCCTTTCCACCACTCGTTGTTCATGTACTCGGTAACGACGACCCTGTCGTTGGGCATGAGGGCGAGGTCACCCGCGTCTTGGGCGTTGTACTGGTACATGGCTGAGGCATGGGCAAGCACAGGCGGTCCGAGAGGAGCGGCGGGCACAGAGGGATACGCAGGCGGCGGGGCGTGGGCGGCGGCGGTTGTGTCGGCGTAGTAGCCCACGTTGCTGTGCTTCTTCTCTGGCGGCGGTGTCGGCTCGCTCTGCATGCTCATCTGCGCGAGTTGCTGCGTCGGCACTGCGGGAAGAGCGCGCGCGCTGTTCTCGGCTGAGACGGGCAGTTGCGACGAAATGGCATCGTGTTGTGCTGAGCTAAGCACGTTGGATTCGACGAGGAATTGGAGGTTCTACGCCTAGATGTTGGTAAACAGGGCAAGGGCGGGCAGCGAAGCAAAGAGCCAATGCGAATGCGAACTTACGTTCTTGATGTCGCCGAGCGCCCGGTTGATCATGGCATTCCTGAAGCTGTCCGTCATCTTGACCGTTGCCGAATCTGGCAGCTATACCGGCTGGCTTGTTGGTGCTGGTGTATGGGTGTCGAAGAAAAGCCCCTTTGTTGGAATTTGCGGGCTTTCAGGCGGATAGTTTGTTGCAGAGAATGCGGTGACGGGAGTTTGGCACCTTGGGTCAACTTGATACAGTGGTTTGGGGACGGGAGCAGCTTAGCGGCGCACTCGACTCGGCACGGCTGCGCCGCAACGGGGCTGTGCTCTGGCATGGCCTGCCCAACAACCCACGTCCAAACGTCGGACAACTAATCTATTACTTTTTATATACATACAGTTTGACACTTGATGTTTCGCACCCGTCTTCACTCGTTTGCCGTACCTATCCGCCAGGGTCCAACTTAAGTTGTCCTACTCGTCGTCCTACCAGGATACCGGCTAGTTCTACCCAAAGCTACCACCCGTCGTGACGGAGCTTACGACAGGAAAATCTGCTTGTACATGTCCTGTCTCTCGTTCTCAAACGCGTCAAAAGCCTTGGTCACAAACCCAACCGGAATCTGATCCTTGCCCTCCATCAACCCCTTCCATGCTTCGTCCGTGAATTCGCTCAGCGGCATGCCAATGCTGCCTCCATCTTTAATGTCCGGCTGGTGCTTGGCATCGTGCAGCTCCGTCTGTACGGCTGGCGGGAAAATTTCAATGACTTTGATGTTTCCGGGTCCGTTTGCAAGTTGGTGGCGGAGCACGAGGATCATGTGATGCAGAGCCGCCTTTGAAGCGCAATAGTTGGGACAGCGCGGTAGCGGCATGAGCGCAAGTCCAGATGTCGTGTAGATGAGCGACGTCTCCTTGTCTTGCTTCTGCAGGAACGGAATAAATGCTGTGGTAAGGTGCATGTAGGAGAGGTAGTTTGTCCTGAATTCAATCTCCAGCATGTCCAAATCCACGCTCTCAGGCTTGGAGAAGTCGAAGCCGCGCTGGATGCCAGAGTTGAGGAAGACGCAGTCGAGATCGGGGTGCTTGCTCGTTACATCCTTGACAAACTTTGGAATCTCATCGAGCTTGGTCAGATCAAACACGAAGCTGTCGACCTTGTCGCTTCCATGCTTCTTCTGGAATTCATCCAGTTTTTCTTGTCGCCGACCGACGATGATGGCCTGTTTGCCGTCTTGCACAATCTTCTCTGCCAGTGCCCATCCGATACCAGATGTTGCGCCTAGCACAAGGACCTTGTTGTATTTCAGAGACATGTTGGGATTTTCCTAGTGTAGATGAGAGTGGTGATATAGCTGTAGATTTTGTTTCGGGCATACGCATCTTTTCAATGGCGGCCTCGGGGACCCATAATCATCATGATGAACATCATCCTGCAACATCTCGGCAATACCGGCTTTTAGGAAAATCTTGCCTCGAGTGTTGTAATGTCGCGCAAAAGATCTGAACGATGTCCAAGTGCAGTCGAGACGTCATCGTGAATTGTGGATCTGCACTTTCGGCAGTTGTGTCGGTTGCAGCAGCAACATCAACACCAAGCATAGAGAAGACAGAAAGTAGGGGGACGAGGGATTATATTATTTAAAGTACTAGGGGTATCAATTTAAATCGCAAAGGCCGTGGTTTCGAGCAGTGGTACAACTAGTTGCAGAGAAACTTGCGCTTCCATGAATTACCCTTCTCCACATCGCTATCCTTGGTGAGCTGGCTGTTTGCACGTCCAAAGTTGACAAACTTGGGCCAGGTGTTGGTAAGGACAAGGTACTTGATCTCTTTCTCGGCAGCATCAAATATCATCTCGGTGAACGTATCCGGGATCTCGACGTCGGCCAGCATTGCGTCCTCATCGAGCTCCTCCATGTTGGACACCGCCTTGAGGTTTGCACGTCCCAAGTTGTCAAGGCAGATGGGGCTGGTGGGAACCACGGGGCTGTGAGGCACCTTGAGTTCATGGGACGATGCGCTGCTGTTGCTGCGATCGGTACTGTCGGCGTTGTTGAATGGCGAGTCTGAAGCATCGTCAGGCAGTACGTTGTCGAAAGGAGTGGCCTTGTCGCTAAGCGAAGAAGTAGTCGAGCCTTGGCGGTGGCTGTAGAGAAAGTTTGCCGTTTGCGAAAAGACGAGATGAAGACGCTTCATCTCCTTGGATGAGATGTTGATGGGAAATTCGGAAAACTCGAGAGAGATGAAATGAGCGTAAATGCGAGTAGCAGCAACAAACTGCTGGCGGCGGTGCTCAGCTGTGTTTGATTTTGGTGTGAACCAGTAGCGTCGCCAGTCCGCAACGTGAGTGAGGAAGCTGACGTTTTCGCCAGAAAAGTCCTTAAGGGCAGCAAACTCGAGGAGTGGCAACGCGTTGGTTCGGAGCGCGTTCTCCAGAGCAGTCATGGTCAAAATGTCAGACTTGTGTGACTCAAACGACTGCTTGCTGTAGCTGATGTCGCCGCCGGACTTGACCGTGATTGTGGTGGTAAGCGAATCACCAGTCTTGTACTCGTTGGTGTTCTCATCCAAGCCAGCTGCTGCTTGACGTGTCTCCCAGTCAGCGATAGCATCAAGTGTCTCTTGGGCAAGTCTCTTGCTCTTCAACAGATTGATGATTGGAAATCCGATACTGAAGATCTCCATCATGCAAAAGCAGATGGCGAACCAGACAGGCGGAGGAAGCACTGCGTTCACGGGAGCGAACTGAGGAGTGTAGAGACCAGCAAGCCAGAGAGGAGATGCGGGTAGGCCAGCTAGGCAGCAGCAGATGGTCTGTAGCCGCCAACCATGGACATCCTTGATGCTGCGAGATTTAAACAAGATCCAAGGTGCGTAGAGCCAAGACCAGAACAGCTGCCAAACAATGGACAGCCACCACTCCCAACCCTTGACACAGTTGGCAGTAGCCTCCATGCCAGTGCCTTTGATTGTGTAGTCGAAAATGCCAAAACTCGGATGGAACTTTTCTGACGCAAGAAAGACGAAGAGAACGAGTGCGACCTTGACTTTAGGTTAGACTAGCATTGAAACGTCGTAGTCCGAGTAGCTTACTTGAGCAACCATGCCGAGACCAATGAAGATGAGGGTGCGTTCAATGTTGTCGGCACGCTCAACTCCATTCAGGATCCGCTTCCACCGGCTGTTGGAAACTTCCTGGGCCTTGTTCTCATCAATAGGTTCGTGGTCCTTCAATGAGCTCATGTGCGCAAAGCGCTTCTGACGACTGGCAAGGTGCAGGAACTGGCTGTTGGACGCATGGAACAAGGCTGATGTGATGTTAGTACGTGGTTTGGTCTAGAGGTATGTCAAGCTGTCTTACCCATGCCTAATGGAACAGCAATCGACATCATCCAGAAGACGACTGAGCAGGGAAAGGCTTCAATGAATGGATATGCTACAGGGAAGCCGCAAAGTTAGCAACGAGGCCAATCATAGAGAATCGCATGGTACGTACCAAGGCAGCAGATTGAGCCATAAATGTGAAGCGCGATGATACCAGTGAACAGCACTGGCAGCCTGCGCATGCGAAGTGTAGGGTGCTCCCGGTTGAGCCAGAGGAAGGTGAGTCCTGATACTAGCAAGACGTTCCAGATGATGAAAATAGAGATATAAGTCCAACCTATGCGGTCGAGAAAGAGTCGGTACCCCATGGTGTTGCGAAAGGAAATGTTCAAGGAGTGTATTAGGTACAGCTGGAGAGGCTGGTATCGTGCTATCCGTAGACGTTCCCCCTCGACCTTATACTCAGAGTGCTCTGCAGGACGAAGATCATGCAGAGTACAGTTTGTCGGCGAGGAATTAGGTGGAAGGGTCTACGGCACCCTGCAGGTATTCAGATCGACAGTTACCAACAAGTTCATTTTCAAAACGGGAGACGTTCGTGGGTCAACCAGGGAAACAAGGTTAGCTGGCGCAACTGTCAACGAATAACGTGGCGCTAACGTAAACCGACGCCATGTGCTAAGGTGTTTTATGCCTTCTAACCCAGCTAGTACACGATCTGGCACCAAAGTATCCTGGTCTAGTTTTCAATGCAAAGTTTATCGCCCATACCCCAGGATGACGTTGGCTCGCCGATGGTGAGTTCATTCTGATGGACGAGGGGTCGAACGCGTGGTTGGTGTACCAAACTTGTGCTTTTTTCTTCGAGAAGATGTTTGCTGCAGGGGACACCTAATCCGCAAAAGTGCCTCGCGCGTGTGTATACCCAAGGTAGACTTGCGGAACCTGATGTTAGGGCCTGCCTTGCCACCGTATAGTACAATCCAATCAGTCGTATCGGTTGCGGCAGGGACAGTTGACACGGTGTCGCCGACCTGGAACCGATGCAGTTCTAGACGCCATTGCCTGTTGACGACTTCTACCGAGTATGGCTTCTCCCTTGAAGCGGATTGCGAATTGTGTATGACTCGCCTGACAGCACGTGTCCCCGTGTCCGGGTTTTGGGTTGCCCGGCGCAGAGATCTTCACCACCAACTCCCTACTACCAGGTCGAAGAGCGCTATTGTGATATTCCCGCGGAGTTGTGTCCTGCTTTTTCGATACAATGAAGGTTTACTTGGACATGGCATTGGGTATAGACATGTGTTTTCGATAGTTGGTATGAACATGTGCTTGACAGACATGCGCAACGGGCCAAGGAGATCGTCATAATAATGCGCGGGTCAGAGCAATCTCCCATAGTGCGAACTGTTCCTAAAAGGAGCAACGGTGAGCAGGGAGAATAGCGCCGAGCCGTGAACGTAGATTTCCGTTTGCTAGTGACGCATGAGGCGAAAAGAATCACAGGCACACACCAATAGGACAAGCGCCAGGAATTGCACGCTTCCGGTCGAGTGCAAGACATTGAGTGGGCGGGCAACTCCGTATCTGCCGGTTTGTAGCCGATAGCGTACCTGAGGCTTGATCGTCCAACACACCACCACACCACGCCATGCGGGATGGAATTGCTTCTGTGGTCTTAGCCAAGAATGTAACCTGTGCTTGTCTTGCATCTCCGTGACTCTAGTCACATGTACACCACGTGTCGTGGGCTTGTCCCCGGAAAGTGCCATGAAACGTCTGCGTTTTTTTTATGCTGCGCACAAACGTTGGTCAAAGCCGGGGTCGTTGTCAGGGTCGGAAGGCGCACGACTGCAGGCAAGGACTCAAGCTCTATGGCGGCGTATGTCTAAAAGACATACTCTGGATTGCAGTTGGGCGTTTGGGAAGACCAGGCAACGTTTTGGAGGGGCAAAGGGAGGAGGAGGAGGGGGGGAAGTGAGGATGGGATCGACATGGTGTTTGCCAATCCTCCATGATCGCTGCTCGGGCCCCACAACGTGGAAAATGACCCGCATGCGAATCTTTCCTCTACCGTCCCTCTTCGCGTCACACTTAGGCACCACCTTCCTTCCAATATGGCACCTGCATCCTGCGCTCTGTGCCAGGTGAATCGCGCCCTGATACTGAGGCCAAAGGATCATTCCAAGCTATGCAAGACGTGCTTCATTTCCGTTTTCGAGACGGAGATCCACCACACAATCACCACGAATGCCCTCTTCCAGCGGGGCGAAAGGGTCGCAATCGGTGCGTCAGGCGGCAAAGACAGTACTGTGCTCGCATCAGTGCTGAAGACACTCAACGAGCGCCATGACTATGGACTCGACCTTGTCCTGCTGTCAATCGACGAGGGAATCAAGGGCTACCGCGATGACAGCCTGGAGACTGTGAAGAGAAATGCGGAGCAATATGGGATGCAACTAACGATACTGGGCTACGACGAGCTATATGGCTGGACTATGGACCAGGTCGTGGAGCAGGTGGGCAAAAAGGGAAATTGCACCTACTGCGGCGTCTTCAGACGGCAGGCGCTTGATCGCGGGGCAGCAAGACTTGGTGTGCGACACGTGGTTACGGGCCACAATGCCGACGACGTCGCTGAGACTGTTTTGATGAATTGTGAGTGTCACCATCCTTCCACTTTCTGACTCGAGGTGGGACGGAGACTGACAAGTACAGTGCTGAGAGGCGACTTGCCCCGGCTATCGCGCACAACTTCGATAGTCACGTCCACACCCTCTGCATCTGCGGATCCTGCTTCCAATACGAACATCAAGCGCAGCAAGCCCCTCAAGTATGCATACGAAAAGGAGATTGTGCTCTACGCTCACCACAAGAGCCTCGACTACTTTAGCACCGAATGCATATACTCTCCCGAAGCCTTCCGCGGCAGCGCGCGTGCTCTGATCAAGAATCTTGAGCGTGTCCGCCCAAGCGCTATACTGGATGTTGTGAGGAGTGGTGAGGACATGGCCAAGCTAGTGCCAGGTAGCGATGAGGGCTGTGGGGGCACATGCTCGGCCAGCATAATACCCGCGGCCGAAGAAGAAGAGGGCGGATGCGGAAGCGCCCAGGGACGCAGCACAGGCGGTGAGATGGCCAGTGTCGAGGCACGACTCAGGCAGAACGAAGCAGCTGCCGACGGCAACCTCGAGACGGAAATCACAACCAAGAACATCAGCGGCAAACAACACTCGCGCCACGATAGCGACGCCCTGTCGTTGGCGAACGGGAACAAGCCAAGGAAAGGATTCACGCCGAAAAAGACAAGCAAGCAGGTCATGGGACAGTGCAAGAAGTGTGGCTATCTGTCCAGCCAAGACATCTGCAAAGCCTGCGTCCTTCTTCAGGGCCTCAACAAATCGCGACCGAAGAACAAGATCGAAGTCGGATACGAAGTTCAAGACGTAAGTCTAAACAGCCTTCGGGACGAGCTCGAGGTGACAACCATCGGGGGAGAATGAGCGTGCCGCATCCAAGCACCGTCTTCTGAGCGTCGCGCATGCCGACACAGCCTCGATACCAAGCTCGGAGCCTTTACAAGTTGCATTTCCGACAAACTCCGACCCAACTTCTGCACAATGGTCACACCACAGTACGCGGAATTACCCAGACTAGTGACTGGCTTACATTCTGTAGCCTCGCCTCAACAAAGACTACTCGACAGACTACACTCGGCTACATGCATCATCTAGCCAGACCACTAATCATGCCTAGAGACATGCAACACTTGAATCCACATGCGCCCCGCACTCAGCCACCACGCGCAAGCCACCCGAACAAAATGGCCGCCACTTCTTAGCCCAAGTACCAACGACAAGCGAGGGGAGGGGTACCACAAGGCACGCGGGCCTGGCTGATGAATCTTCAACGTGACCGCTGTAGTCTCAGTCTTACACACACGAGCCGACCAACTCCACATACCCCGCACAAGTCATCTCACGCAGCCCCAGCCGCCTTGTCTTACCCTCGTGCTGTGACCATAGCTAATCTGCACGACGTTGACGTAGTACGTACCGACGTGGCTGTTGTTGCATTCGCGTGCCTTGAGTTGTACCTGGATTTCTCCTGGCATGTTGGTGGAACGGTGCTCCGAGGCAGTAGTGGAAAGCAAGGGCGGAGACAACACATGTTGTAGTTGTGAAGAATAGATGCCAAGTCAATCGTCACAGAGTGAGAGAGAAAGTAGTTCAAGAATGCTGAAATGATGAACATTAGAGCTCTAGGGGTAGGGGTGGAAAATCGCCATGCCGTAGCACAAGGGCGCCTCCTGTTGGTGTCTCAGAACCCAACCAACAACCGTTATCCAATCCTCGCTCCATCCGAGATGAAGATGCCCGTGAACGCCTTGTCTATGCAGAGCTGGAAATGCCGCACAAATCCTAACCAACGCCCCCCCTCGTTCTATCCAAGGCCCTTTACCCAACTAAACCAAACACAGGAAAGAAAGAAAAAACCACTCCCACATAAGCCTCTACAACTGAAACCCAAACTCGCCACTCATCTTCCAAGGTCCTTTGACCGTAACAGCGCCCTTGCCAGCGTCGAAGTCGCCAGTCGCACCTGCCTTGTCCTGGCCCAAGATAACAACGTTGGCAACTGTGACACTCTCGCCATTTGCGCCAGCGTAACCAAAAGAGCCGCTTGCACTAAACTTGCCGCCGTCAAACGAAAAGGAGATTTCGGTTGTGCTGGGCTGATCCAGGCTCTCGCCGTCATCAAGGTACAAACGACCAGTCGCCTTTCCATCCGTGCCTGGAGCAACAAGGATGCTAAAGTCCTCCTTGCGCAGTGCTTTTGTAGTGTTTGCGCTGTTTACACGCTGCGGGATGATTGTGCCGCCGCGGATGTGAACAGGGATGTCAGTGTAAGTCAGGTTACTAACGGTAACGTTCTGGCCCTGTCCCTCGACCACGCCGAAAGTCCAGTAGTCGTAGAAGCGATCCTTGGGCATGTAGTAAGTCACCGTGTCGGAGTAATCAGCCGTCACAGGCGAGATGAGCAGTGCATCTCCGTAGAACCACTGGTCTTGGAGAGCAAATGTGTTGGCGTCTGTGGGATACAAGAAGAAGAGAGGGTTGATCATCGGCGTGCCCTCCTTGGTCTGGTAATACAGGCCCGTGTAAATGTAGTCTAGGAGCTTGTAGCGCGCTTCGATGGCCTTCTTCGCTGCAGCTGTGACAATCGGCCACTGGTAGAACTCCTGTTGGATGGTGCTCAACTCGGCGTGGTTACGGTAGAAGGGTTGGAAGGCACCGAGCATCGCCCACCGCGCACACATGTACTGGTCTGCGTTCCCGTTGAAGCCGCACACGTCTGAACCGACCATGGGCATTTGGTGCATGGACACGAAAGCCAACATTTGGCGAATCGAGGTGCGGTAGTCTTCCCAGTCGGAGAAGTTGTCGCCGAACCAATGCGCCACTTTGCGGCCGGCACCAGCAAAGGTGGAGCGCGTCAACACGAAGGGGCGGAGTGCAGGACGACGAGCTAGCATTGACTCGCGCGTCGTGGCGGCCATCATATCACCGTACATGTTGTGTGTGTCGTACTGACGGCTGCCGTCGTAGTTGGTAGTGTTCATGGGAATGGTCTGGCGGGAAATGTCGCCCAAGTGGCTGTTCACGTGATATGCAGGCGAGAACCATTCACGGTCGGGGAGACCCTTCATATTACCGGCGGTCTGACGAGTGGCCAGCGACCTCTTGGAAGAAGCCACCTTGGAGCCACCGGGCTGGAAAGAGGCGGGGAAACCAGGGATCGGACGGCCAGTGTTGGGTCGCGGAGAATTCGTGGGCTTAGGCGGAATACCCTGGTCAATAGCCTGCTGGCGCGGGTTGCATGTTGTCACATCCTGGCAGAAATTCGAAGCTTCGTTCATATCGACCCACACACCGTCAATGTCAACACCAGAGTCGGGGTTGAAGAACGTCTTGAATTGGTCCGTCCACCACTTCTCAGTGTTGGGCGCGAACCAATCGGGCCAAGCTACAGCGCCGGGCCACTGGACACCGAGCATGTCGCTACCGTCGGCTGCCTTCAAGAACACATCCATGTCGTGGCCCTTCTGGTAGGTGTCATAGTTGCTCACAGCGTGGACACCAGGGTCGAGAATCAGGATGTACTTCTGATCGCGTGAATGCAGAGTGGTGGTCAACTCGTGCATCTTTGTGATTGGGAAGCGGTCGGGGTCGGTCGTGAAGTCCTCGCGAAGGTTCATGTAGTCAATGTCGGTCCACATGACCTCAAGGGGAATTCCAGCAGTCGAGTAGTTACCGACAACCTCGGCGACCATGTTGACGTCCCAGTACCCGTACTTGCACTGGTGGAAGCCAAAGGTCCAGTAAGGATACATTGCCGAGTAGCCTGCAATGTCTGCATACTGCTTGGAGACGTCGGCGGGCTTGCTACCAGCCATGAAATACAGATCGATGACGCCACCGATCGTGTTGTATTCCAGATAGTTGTATCCGCTGTCAGCCTTCTTGACATTGATCTGCATTGGGCTCGAATTCAGAAGGAAAACACCATGTGTGCCCTTGTCGCCGCGGTGATCGAAGTAGATGGGGTGAGTCCCGTACAGGTTGGCATTTTTCGGGATGTTTGGAGATTCCGCATTCAGTAACACACGCTCATAGTTGTCGGTGTGGAAACGGAAGGAATCGCTGTGTTCACCGAGTCCGTAGATGTTTGGGTTGTCGGGCAGCTTGGTGCGGAGACGAACGTACTGCTTTTCGAAGACCAAGGGAGTAGCGCTAGTGTCGAAAAGAACCTCGCCGTTATCCTTGCGCCTCACAGCGAAGGAGAAGGGGTTCTGGGTGAGGCCGACCTCGAGAGCGGAGTTTGCAATGCCTGCGTTCTCGTTCTTGGGGCGGGGAAAGACCTCTTCCTGAACCTGGAAGACTTGCTCGGCGGCGTCGTAGATCTTCACATGAAGACGCTCGTCTATGTTTTGTCAGTATGTGCAATCAATCTAATCTGCAGAGGCAACATAACAGGGAAGACGCTTACTGGTTTGGTATTCGACGACCAACTTCAAGTCCTTGATGTCCTCGCTGTACAGATTGCACCCGGCGCCCGCGAGAGTAAGGTCGGCAGTGACGCTGGAGTCTGTCTGTACAACATTCGAAGCGGTGTAGCCCGTGCAGTTGTCGACCGGGGCCCTGGAAGCAATGAACCTGGAAATCTCGGTGTGGTCTTGCGATATAGGAATTGCGGAGATAAGGCTCGAGCAGGCGGCGAGCCCGAGCAATAGACGGGTGAACATCTCTGTTGGTTATTGATATTACCAAAGGAGCGTTGAGAGGTGTTCGTGGAGAAGAAAAAAAAAGTAGGTGAGAGAGAGCGCGGTTTCGCATAGACTATATACCCTGGGGGGAGCACTTGCCCGCCGGAAGGTCCGTGCGTGTATTCACGATATCGATAGAGGGTGGTAGCAGTGACTGGGGTAAGTCTGAGACCAGCGGACTACCACTTGACCCACAATATACTCTTTTCAGCCTGGATCAAGTCAACCAGGTGATGCTAACACAGCAAAAGAGCCCACCTTAAAAGCGCGATGACGGACTCGCAACGGTAATAATGTGCCGCCCGCCGGCTGCTGTGGGGATTAACAGTTGTCATGCAGCAAACCGGTCAGAAAGTGGTACCTGTAGAATTGGCCCAAAAACATGCAACAAATGGATATGTGGCCGGGGCCTGTAAGCCGGCGCTTACACGAAACAGAACAGCATTTGTTGTTTGTTTGGATGCTAGCATCTGGGTGGGAAATGACGCATTGGCAAGTTCCCCCTATCGTAGCATCCCAGTACCCGGTCCCGCCTCGGCAGCTTCTCAGAGGTTCCGAAGGTAGCAAGTAGTAATCCCTGGTGTACATGGCCGCCCGTTCCATTTGTCTGAACATGTCGTCCAATGACACGTGCATCTCGGTGGCCAAGATGCTTGCCGTAATCGTCATAAGGGTTGGCGGCTTGGCTGGGTTGTACTCGTGACATGCAAGTCAACTCCAAGGTCAAGTTTAGGAAGGCCGCAGGCGAGAGGGTTTGTTTAGAATGCCACCGGTCTCGCATTCCAGACATCGTGAGGTGTCTTCGTGACGCACGCAGACTCGATGAGATCAGACGCAAGGTTCGCGTGGACTGCGGGGGCGGCGCTCCCGCGCTAAGCTTTTTAGCGTGATGCGGAGTGCCGTGTCACCTGCGCTGAATGGTCAGCGTGCTGCATTTGCAAATCTCCGCCATCGTCCGCCTTGCTGTTCCCCCACCAACATCCGTCATCTTGAGCATAGGTTCACGCTTTGCGCGTCAAAGTCGACTTCACATGCAGGATCATTGAGGTATTGCCACCGTCGACTCTGAACTGTGAAGGAGTAGGTTCAACGCTAGACGACGTGAAACAAGAGTTATTCTTTTGACGACACCAAAAAAGAACATGCCGTGACCTGTTCACCGCCTGAACATCGCAAAAAACAAGTCTGTTCCTGCACACAGTACCAAGCTTGTGGCAGTCCTGGTCCATTTCTAACCCATCTTTCTACCATCATTCACTTCCCCAACTTGCTGCCAAGGCTCACGCTCCAAGGCTCCTCCGTCTGCGACAGATGCTTCCATCGCTCCATATTCAGGCCACTGGAACCAACGCCGGCATCAGAACTTGCCACCAAACCCAAAGTTTCTTTCGTGAGCATAGGGCGCTGCCCATCGCCCCGCTAGAGAAACACCATTAGCCATAGCGTATCGAAAGTGCCAACACAGGACACAGGCTACGTACTGGCTCTTCTCCCTCTGACCATGTCGTCTTTGGCTTGGCTGCCATATTTGTTGAGATTTTCGACGATTTCGGGTTATGAGAGGATTTCCCTGGGTCACAAGTCGCATGGTTGCTATTGCGACTAGCCATGGCTTTCTATAAACTCGCAACTGATACAGCTCGTATGGAATCTCGCACAAACTCACAGTCGACATCATCCTGTTTATCTGGAGTCGAATTATTCTGAATACGCAGCTTTTCGGTTCAGTTACTGATGCCCAGAACATGCGAGTATGGCCTCCATTTTAATACTAGATGCTTAATGAGCTAGATTGGGAGGCCGCAACGTCTTTCTGCTCATCCACTACAAAGAATTGGTTATCATGAAAGGCCACAAGACCTCGTTTCAGGTGGTAATATTACATCTCGACTGCTGGATATATCCCCCATCAGATCCGGAGTGGTTTCCTGGGCTTAGAAGCTCCCAGGTGATGCCGAGTCTGTTAGGCTAACCCGGTCCGTCAAGATCTAGCGATTGGCTGTGAAGCAAGACCGCAAGATGTGCGTAAGTAAGCCTTAAGTTTTAGCCTAACGGCGTTTCCCTCCATCGTTTTCATACACATCTTTCTCTAAAAGGACATGACGAGCATCTTCAGTCACCGTGACCATACAAACGGCGAACTTGTCTACTTCCGGACAACATCCCCTGCACGCCCAGAGGGTCACCATGCGTGCATCGTGATCCCAGTATTATTACAGCAGATGATCACATGGGCTGATTATTTTTTATTTCCAATTCGCATTTACACAAATTCACTGTGTGCTTGAAACGCGAAGTGCGTATTGAAAGATCAGAACCAGCATTTTCAACGACAGCAAAATAAATTGCATTTCTAGAGGGATAGATCTACTGTCCTACATCTACGTGCGTGGCTACCATAAGTAGGTGGTTGTTCCTGAAAATTTTAATGACGAGAAAAGGTATTTATTAAAGCGAAAAATGGTTTAGGCATTATGCCGAAGACAAACTGTGTAAACGATGGAAAAAAACGCATAGAACCTTCGGGCTTAGCCAAGTTGAAAAGCGCCAAAGCGAAGAGATGAACACGCAAAAGACTAATTGAGAAAAATGGAATACAGCACGCTCCTCATACACTAGGTAGGGTCATGGACCTTCACGTATGAAGGATTTTAACAGCCATGATCATGCTAACGTGGTACTGTCCAAATGGCAGCAGCATAATCCCGAGCATTTGGTACTAGGTCCGGTACTCTTGTCCGATGACATGAGACCACCTAGGCCCAGAACTTGTTTCGTAGAACTTTCATATATATATATAGAGAGAGAGAGAGAAATACTGGCGCACGGCTATGATAGAATTGGGGAGATGATGCTGAAAGTCCTTGGAATGCCGCCCACTGGCCATCAGGGTGTCTGGACCGCATGTGGCGCTGTAGAGAGTCCTT
>Ga0265797_10006172_pt1 | contig 17079 bp, 21 predicted proteins | sample P2T30metagenome_FD_192433 | JGI IMG/M metagenome (GOLD analysis project Ga0265797, IMG submission 192433) | Plant litter microbial communities from East Loma Ridge, Irvine, California - P2 T30 | ecosystem: Environmental > Terrestrial > Plant litter > Unclassified | place: USA: California...
AGTCATGTTCATACAGGCTGAGGTGGGTTGTTTTCCTACATGTGTACAGAGGACATGCCCTCTCCGGGAAGGTAATGAGAGCTCGCTGGAGTCTTTTGTCTCGAGCACGATTGGCGCAGGGGGGGGGAGGGGGGGTCCAAGGAAGCATGGGCGATAAGTATCCTTGCATGCCCGGAGGCGCTCTATTTGTTACAGACAGCTGTGGCAATAATACGGTCACGTTGTCACTTTCCGATGCCATCAGTGCCCTTGCGAAAGAATTCATTGTGTCTAGTTGGTTTGGATGATCGAAGGATGAGCGCTCTAGGTCAGGCGGAGGGAAAGTAGGCGGCAATCGACGGAGACTATTGGCCTGTCTTAAGCAACCTCTTGGGACCCCCGACTCTTGGACTTTTGCGTGACCTTTGGCGCGCCGTTCGTCTCTCCGCTACCGTCAGTCAATTTCTATCACGTCGTTTTTACTCTGTCCTGGGCGTCCCCGCCCCCGCTTGTTGTTTTGTTGTAGGAACCCCATTCCCATGCCACCCTGCTGGTGGGCAAGCATGGCCTGTTGTTGCTGACGGTGTATAAAGGCCTCTTGGGCAGTTCTCTGCTGCTGCATTATCGCAGGGTTCACTATCAAATATGTTAGCTAATGCGCTGCCATGACACGAAGTGGCGGTACTCACTCATCTGGTTTTGTTGTTGCTGTAGCTGCGGATCCGAGCTTATGCTCATTCTTCCCATTAAGGGCTGCGAGTTGGGAGCGGTAGTGATCCTATCCTGTGGATTTTGTTGGTGCTCTGCGATCCCTGAATCAACGTCTATCGTGCGTCGTACCTTTGCAGGTATGAGCAAGGTATTCGACTGGCTATGATGTCTACGCGTATGCGCATTGAGTGCTGTTCTCTTTCCAAACCCAATGCGATAGTATGGGCAGGACGCTGTCTGACAATACACGCGTTGTATGTGAACATTCTCATGCTCCAGCCGGAGTTGCTCAGTGGCAAAGCCCTGCGATAGCCTTTCACAATGTGGGAAGCGGCATCGAAAAGCAGTAGAAGCATACGATTCCTGGAAGGCGCGAAGTGTGGCTGGCGCAATACCATGGACTTCTTGTTGCGCCAAGAGATACACGACGGCGCTCTCGTATACGTGGGCGAGTCTGCTGAAGAGTGTTCGGTCGTTGTTGAGGACGTAAGTCCTGATATCTGGAATGGGCTTTGTGAGATACACTCAGGTGAACGATCGAGTTCGAACTTACCTGAACTATCTTCATCATCGAGCTGGCCAACCAATCGCCTGAAATCCAGTACGTCGGCCATCAATCTATAGACGGGCATATTGGAAAAGTGTCTGAGGGGTTCATCGGCCTGACTATGGTTGGTTCCGCCCGGTGAGTTGGTCTGGATTGTAGTACGTCCGAGTGCACGCAAACAAATTTCGTGTCCTTCGTGCATTCTCGCTAGATGGTGCTGAAGTGATCGACCCAGGCCAAGGGTTCCCCGCTTTGATGCGTATTGCGAGCAGTGTTCGATCCAAAACTCTATCGCGTATGGTAAAAGCCTATAGTTACCACTCGCGATGAGAGCAAGGTGGTCTGTGGAATTATTTCCCAAGCGTACGAGTTCCAGACCGCGCGTAATGACGATGGCGCAGGCGGACGATGTGTCTAGAGCAGCATCGACTGCTGGAATGATTTGGGGGATTGGAGCCTTGAGGAAGTATCTACTTTATCGTTAGACCCTATGACGCTCGCTAATCGGTTGACCTACTCTGTCACCGAAAAATGAACTGGTACTATCGTCGAATCCGATAGTTCCTCGATTAGTGGCTTGCAGTGGTGAAGTATAGAGGCGACAGGAATACTTCGCATCTGGGGGCTCATGTCGTCTGGAGATATAGATATCGCCTGCAGTAGCTCCGACTTGTGCAAAGGCCTTCGTGCGAAACAGATCCAGCTCATAATACGAGGAACGCCTCCGTAACTCTGTGCACCTCGAACGCTGCAGAGACATGTTACGATGTGCTCGTAAAGGGCCTCTAGATCGGGAGGAAGGTTATCGACTATTGTACGTAGCTCCTCAGGGCTATACACCGTTTCGAGTGATTCCAGCACGAGATTCACCCAGAGAAACATGCCTGTGTGAGTGTTAGAACATGAATGTTAGCACAGTAGGTTGAGCAGGACTGACCATGAGACTTCTCAATTAAAGTTTTCTTGACATGAGCCATTATCGAGGAATCTGGGTCGAGCTCATCGCAGTGATCAGGAAGATCAGACAGCTTATCATTGACAAAATTGACAATCGAACGAGTGACGGCAAGACTTTCGTCGCCTTTGCTGAGAGAGATCGTCCTCGACGATTTGTCCTTCTTGCGTCGCGAAGTGACCATAGTCTCTCGGCTGGCGATCATGATCTTGCAAATATGAGAGGACTGGTCGGTTGATATCATCTGCGAAAGTTCCTTGAGAAGCTCCGTTTGATCTCGTTCAGTCCATTCATCGATGCCGTCTACGATGAGCCGCACGGATCCCAACCCCTGAAGAAGTTCAGTAAGAAGAGTCAGTAATCCTTTCTTCGTGGGTACTGGGTGTGATTTGAAGTAGACATCATGGACGTAGGTGGCGAGATCCTGGTGTTTTTGAATCACTTGCGAGATGAGGGATCGCAGGAGACGGCTTAGGCCATCGGATTGGCTTCCAAGAAAACTGCAGAAGTAGTAGATAACATGGATGGCGTTCGCCTCAGTGTGTTGCACAAGCACAGAGCATATCGTAGACTTCCCTTCACAGAGGTCAGCAAGTGAGTAGTCACGGCGGTTCTCTGACATACCTGCCCCGGGTTTTCCGCAAAGCCAAAATAAGGGATTCTTTGCGCTATCTCCCAGCCATTGCTCAGTGGCTTCGTGTTGAATGAACCAATCGCAGCTGCCTGGCAAGTAATTCTGGATGCGCCGGTCGAGCAAGTCGGCTGGGGGAGTATCGGTGGTTCCCAACCACGCGAGGACTGTTTGAACTTTGACCTGAATTTGTTGTGTATAGTCAGCCCATGTCTCATGTATACTGAATGCACTAGTTCGCACTCACTGCAGTCCACTCGCGCTCTTGTTGCTCCCATTTGTCATTGTCGGCTTTGCCACGTCGGATGGATTCAGCGATGTCCGCTGCAGCAGCTTCCTTGTCGGCTAGCTCGCTGTGATACGCCAGGTCCTGCAGTATCCTATTGAATCGAGATTCAAAGCCAGCCCACATGGAACCGAAGAATATGGACCATGCTGTAGCTAGTGAGAACAACATAGTGACAGGGTGCTAGTGTACTTACATTTCCTCTTCACGAACTTGTAAGCTCGACGATGAAACTCTACAATGTCAGAATATACTAGGGCTAGCACGTTCTGGAAGTTGTGATCGTCGACAAGTGCATCGCCGAGACGATCAAGGCGAGAAACAATGTCCCCAATCTTGCCGTAGGCTTCTATCAACTTCTCGAAGGCACTGATAGAATCGGCCGTGATCTGTCTTTACATTAAATAATCCGGCCCCCGTCTATACGTGCGACTACTCACCATGAGCATCATCTTCACCGGTGCCCAGATCCAAGGTAGAAAAGGCGTGCCGTTGCACAGCACCTCGACTACCTTGGAGTAATGCTCCATTCCCCGAAGGAATGGATCCAGCCGAGCCATATTTCTTTGCATCCGCCGACCGCGGAGCTCTTGCTCGATCCGTATCGCCGCCTCTCGGACATCTTTGAGCTGGGTGTTATGGAATTGTCGTTGGTCGTCTGACGTGACGGTGGATGCAAACCGCTCGAACGCGTCTTGGATCGTGACGCGGGCTTGGGCGGAAGGGGCCGCCATGACGAGGTGGGGCCGTGCGCGCGTCACGGACACGCGACGAAATCTAGGGCAGGAGGAAGATGCTTCGACCACAACCCGTTCGCTACTTTGTGAATATACCGATGGTATTTTGAATAGGGGAGTAATGGAGGGCAGCTTGTAGGCGGCACGTTCAAGGTTGACAACACCTGGGCACGCTTGTACAGCCTCGTAGGCAGACACACTCAGCCCCAGTGGCTTGCAATAGCTTGCCGCAGTCATGCACCTACGGTGATCTTTCTGACTTCCCCCCTTCAACATGGTGATCTTTGAGACGTCTTCTTTCGCGTCTTCAGACGATTTACAGTATGCTCACACGTCTTCCAGAGATCGTTGTCGACGAATCAGCTGCTCCAGCTCCAAAGCGACGGCGATTGAATACCCCCCATGCGGAGAGCGTCACACTCGAGAGCGTCTGCAATGCGTCTGACTCTGTATCCTCGGCGCAAATCACGTCAATACCATCTACTTGCGCGATAGTTGAAGAGATAAGCGACAATACTTTGGTGTGTTATGGCATGGTTCGTCGCGTTCATCTTAGTTTCGTGGCCTACACTTACGTTACTCAGATATCAGATCTAAAAGTACAGAGCTCTTCCCATCACGTCGCAAGTCCAATCTCGGCCCAACACCCGATCCGCTTCGAACCCCCTCGCACGCTGTACCGCGGTAGCGCGAGTACGCCAATCGGGCGGCTCGATGAATATTGGGGCGAGCTACTGAAGAGGCTGGTTGCCGACGACGAGCTCATATTACAGCTCGTACTGTTCTCGGCTCCCATCGCTCCCTCGATAAAACAAAAGACGCCTAGGAGTGATTTGCAGTACCTTGGAGTCACAATATATGGCCCCAGATGCCGCTGCGATGACGTGGGCATTTTCATGACCCGGGTCAACTGCTTTTTGGATGATCCAGTTGGATGTGATTTCAATGTACCCTACATGAACCCTCAATGTCTGTTCAGTCTTCATGAACGACCGCCGATGACTTTTGACTTGCCACAGTTGCAGCAACCATACATCGACAGTTTCTCACGAGCTTCCCTCGATATTCTGTCCGGTTTCGAGACTGCTGATGACTTCGAGTCATCGGCCAGCCCTACAGCTCTACTTACCGAGTTGAAAGAGTACGTAATCTGTCGCGAAAGAGGTGTATCGACTAACTTGGTGCCAAAGGCATCAGAAACAAGCCCTTACTTTCTTCCTGCAACGCGAACGAGGTATGCACCCAAACAAAGATGGTGTTGGCATATGGCTGCGGAATACAAGTGCAGGCCAGTCTACGTGCGTATGCCCGAGGCCCCTTTTCAATATCCAACGCTGAACATGATGTGCTTCAGATTTGTGAACGCTGTGACTGGTGAAGTCCAATCTGCCCCTGGCCCGGTATGGCGTGGTGGATTGCTCGCAGACGAAATGGGTCTTGGAAAGACGCTGAGCATGATAGCTCTGATCGCGTCTGACCAGGATCGCCGTTCAAACGACGATCGATTTACATGCTCTGCTATACCCGAGACTTACATACCGTCGACTCTGATAGTGGTGCCGGTGAACTGTAAGAGTGCATGTATCGTACGACTTCACAAGTACTGACGTTTTCTGCAGTGTTCGGTGTCTGGGAATCACAACTACAGAGGTTCGTCGTCGCAAGCTATGCGAGTTACTTTCGCTGACCTTCATTAGCCATGTTCAACAGGGCAAGTTGGCATGGTGCATGCATCACGGCAAACGGAGATTCAAGCTGAAGGACCACGAAAGACCGCCCGGTAAGTCGTGTCCACGTACACGCTACAGATCATATGTCGACTGACGGGCCGCTACATCACTAGAGATAGTGTTCACTACCTACCAGACCCTCGAGGGAGAGAACCGCAGGAGCGTTCGGAGCAGCGATTCTATATTCTCTCATCACTGGAGACGCATCATACTCGACGAGGGTAAGTTCAAACGACTCTCTTACATCATGTGGATCAATACTGACTAAACCTCTTCTAGCACACACAATACGCAACCACAAGACTTCTACTGCGCAAGCAATGGCCGCGCTCAGCGCGACTTCGAGATGGGCAGTCTCAGGCACCCCGATCCAGAACAGCCTGCTCGACTTCCATGGCCTCTTCAAATTCCTTCATTTCGCCCCTTACGACGATCCAAAGGTCTTTGATGACGATATCTCAAACATGTGGCGTATGAAATCTGTCGAAGAGGCTGGCGAAATATTCAAGACACTGCTCTCGTGCGTCATGATACGTCGAACCAAGGCTATCCTAGATCTGCCCAGCAAAGACGATAAGTTGATACGTGTGCCATTCAGTCACGAGGAAGAACGACATTATCGCCAAATTGAGCAGCCCGTTCTGGATATGCTGGATCGCACCACAGGAAACGGCAGCCAAACCCAGGTCCCTTGGATGACCGCTATACAACAGATCAACAAACTCCGCCTTGTTTGCAACTTAGGAGTCTTCACTCCTTCGCAAGCGAACGGTGTCTCGCAGCCTGGCAGTTTAGATGACACAACGTCCGTGATGAGCGCCCGCTTCTCCATGGGTGGAGGATTTTGCGAACTGTGCTTCCAGCCAGTAGAAACGTCAACACTCAGTACTGGACTTCGCGATCCTACACAAGAACAAGCCTACTACTCAGCCTGCAGCAAGTTCTACTGCGCCGAGTGCTCTTCGAGTCTTCACCATCGATCACCCGATCCATGCGCATGCACGGAGCAGCCGCGACCCTGTCAACTGCGTCCACTGGCGTCCTTATTAGCTACTCCTAGTCTTACGCCCACGGACAGTCTTTCCCCTTCATCGATGGATTGGGAATACGCCAACGAGATATCAAGCAAAGTATGGGCGCTTGTTTCGCAGATCAGGTTGCGTCCACAGGAAAAGCAGTGAGTCCACCACGACCTTCGAGCACGTTTTCAAGCTAACCTCTCGCTAGTGTCGTGTTTTCGTCCTGGACATCAAGTCTCGATATGGTGGAGAGAGCGCTTCGGTCTAATCCAGATCAAGTCATTCGATCCGTCCGAATCGACGGCAAGGTCCAGCCGAAAAACCGCAACCTTGCTGTAAAACGGCTTCAAGGAGACCCTAGTATACGCGTCATTCTGATCACCATTGCTTGTGGCGCCTGTGGGTAAGTTGACGAATATGGTACCCATGAAACACGTACACATACTAACAGACATCTCAGTCTGGACCTGACAGCGGCATCTGCGATCCATCTTCTCGAACCCCAGTGGAACCCATCTCTCGAAGATCAAGCGCTCGCTCGCGTTCATCGACTTGGACAGACTCATCCCGTCACCACCATACGCTATATCATGAAAGACTCGTTCGAAGAGGTACTCATGCCGCAGTAAATTCTGAAAATATGAACTAACACGTCCACCAATAGCACATCCTCAAAGTTCAAGATCGCAAAAAATTGCTCGCCACAACGCTCCTCTCGAATGGCTCTTCGCTCGAGGTAAGCAATGCGCATACGAACACCTTCATGCTAGCCTTTAGATACTGACAAGCTGTTCTTAGAACCTGCGACAATTGCTGCACGAAAGGAAGGGCGGTCAACCCACGTGATGGATCGCAAGAGTGCCGGTGGCTAAACCCGATGTATTCTTCTTATCATTTGTGCCTGAGTTCCAGTTTCTGATGCTTGCAATCACTTATATACGAGAGTATCACTGTGTTCAGCGTGGTTATGTATTGCGGAAGTGGCGACTGAGTCGATGCCCACTCTGCGTCATCGCGGACAACTTCAACATTACACTCATGCAGCCTTGTTTCGAAAGCCCTCGATCAGTGCAGTATTGAATTTCTTCTCGGCGCATCTATTCTCTAGCTCGTGATGATAGATGGTCCTTCTGGTCGTTCCTGCAGCCTCTTCCTCGCAGGCGGCTGATGTTGATCTGCACAAGTTCTCCGTAAGCTGAAGGCTTCATATCGTCTGGTGCCAGTGCGGAATGATGTGCTCGAAGTAAGCTATACAAGGCTACGCAGTATTCTTGCCCTCGAATTCAAGAGCTTCGCGCCATTGACGAAGCGTTCGTAAGTCATGCTCACCCCATTGGTAATGTTTATCTCCATAGAAATTATTCGTGGAGGCGGCTTTCTCAAGTAAGTGTACCAGCTTGCTCCCAGATCTGTAGTCGGTCTCACAGAGTACGAACAAGCAGAACTTGGGACATGTGTCAGGCCATGAAGAGGGACGAATAGCGACCAGAGAGTCTCCAGTCCTGGTGTCCCTTCCCCATGATTCGGGTACGCGTTGATGCTGACCTTCCAAGACGGTAGCAGTCCAGAGAAGCCCGTTGTCAAGGCTTACACGACGTGCACGTTCGGCGACTTGACTTTCTCCAGCTGCAAGCCCGCTTAGAATATCAAATGTGTTCTCTGGTACATTGCTTTCTGGAAATGGTGCCCACTCAAGAGCCGCCTCTCCTCGTTTTGGTCGCAGAATTAAGCCCAGGGGTTGTAGAGCAAGGCATACCGAGTCTCTACTGTGAATGTTACGAACTTGCAACATGGCTGTCATGAATTCTCTCGTGTTACAATTCTCATGCACAGGAAGCTGTTCTGCTTCCCATATGATGCAGTGCAATACTCGCTTGATTTGCCATGAGGATTTGTCGCAGTAAGTCTGGAAGTAGAAGGTGGCTCGCAATGCACGTACTAGTCCAAGGCCCAAGTCCGGTTGAAAGCGCGTTCCCCAGACAGATGCGACATCAACCAAGTGTTCTCTAGATATCCTGATGGAGTGATCGTTCGAAACTGCCACGAACGACCGATCTTCGGTCGAAAGCCAGCCCTCTTCCCGAATATCAGCGGCTGCACAGTGATTGTGAATTTGGAACTCGAAATTTACGATGTTGGCATGGCGAACGCTACCCAATGCAGTCCAGGAAGGTGAGGTCGGGTGACCGACCGCCCAGCGAAGGAAAGGATTAGACATCGCGTGCGGGAGAAACACTGGTTCTGTACTTTGTTGTCGCTGCGATCGATGGTATCCATGCACAGTCCCATTGCTCTGTATTCCTTCAAGATCCTGGGAATTTGGCGCAGGACTTGAGGTGGGACCCAGCGAAATTGAATGGCGGAATCGATCTGTGGAAACCGGGGAAACGGGAGGAAAGCTTGTGCTTGAACTCGCAATGAGTTCCCTGATAGCTGTACGGTATATGTCCCGCGCCCACGACCGGATGTAATCAACAATCAGAAGGAGTTGCAGTGCCCCGTCTTGTGACTGTATAGTACCTTGCCACAAATCGTAGACTCTCTAAGAAGATTGACAAAGTCAGCCCATACGCATGTCCTGATCAATATACATAACTCACTACTTTATCGCCGTCCAGAGTGCCAGCATGTAACCGCCACACCTCACCTTGGTACGCGAAGAACCAGACTAAGCAAGGCTCGGAAGATGTGTCACGGCTGTCTATGTCAGCCTGAGCCAGCAGAAATCGTCGTACAGGAAACGCGGTCTGGTACTGGATCGACCGAAACCCTGGCGCATCTTTCTCCTTCTTCGCTTCAATGACGAGGAACGGTAGGAACATTCCTGCTCTATTCTTCGCCGGAAAATGGGCGTCACTCCGGGCTATCGACGAGGGAGATTGTAAACCAATCACGGCATCTGGCTTCATGGGAATCTTTGAAGAGTCAAGATCGTCTCCAAATGCGTGGCTTATGGGCTCCTCCTTTACTGAGAGAAAGATAGATCCACTCTCCTCGTCACTAGTTGTTTAGCACATAGTCTATGGAAAGGATTAAGACGACTTACTAGTCTTTTCTCCGCTCCCGAGACCGTCTACCATTGCAGGCGCAAAACCGTCTAGTATTTCGTTTAGCATCAAGCTTGCTCTGACGCTCTTGGTTGGAAGAAACTGCCTCATAATCCGATATCCACAATTCGTTGTTGCATTTCTCACTCGTTCAGATTAGCTCAGCCATGTAAGAATCTGGCTGGATTGTAACGCACCAGATGACTGGGTCGTTGAATTTGCGGAATATAGTGTCCTCTGGCCCGCGCCACGAAGCTTCGTTGGTATTGATATCCTTGAGTAGATCACGGACTTTCACACGAAGTTCCTTGACGCGTTGTTTGTAGCCAGCTTTACGACTAGTAGGAATGCGCTCAATTTCTAAGTACTCTTCATAGCGCAAGAACTGGAGTGCGCGTATGACTTCAAAGGTGTGTCTGTACTCGGTCGGCCAGGATCTTGGAGGCACTGGCCCATGAAATCGAATGCCGTGATCATGGGCCTTTTGGCGCAAGTCCACCAGCGAGAGTTGGTCTGTCTTCGGTGGCATAGGCGATAGTAGAGCGGTCACTCTCACCAGTGTGGGGCAGGTGCGAGATTCATGCGTTTGTCACAGGAACGATCATATGGTAAGTGAGGGACTGACGGATGCTAAAGTAGCTGGCCTAGCCTACTAGGTACGTGCACAAGGATTCTCGGTTGCGCGGATGGTGCCACGCTGAAGCGCTTAGGCCTCGCTGGCAAGGCTGAACGATTACATTCGCCTGGTCGCATTATCGAAACATATTACGCATCTTGCAGGTGATTTGTGTGTAGGCTTTTTGCTCGCTTTTGCAGGGTCGCAAAAACGGCCGCTCTACTGCACGATCGGCATTACATAGACGGGTAACAAGAAGATGCATTCGTGGTATTGCATGGCTTGGGTACAGGTACTGACTGTTTGCGCCAAGTCTGCAGGAGTCGAAGGGAGACGCTGAGCCTTCAAGCTAGAACATGGAAGGAGCCTTATCGTCGCTTTAGATTACATTAAGATAGCGGCATTGGCTGAGAACAATTGGCTCGCTGGTCGCCAAATGCACCTGCATGCTTCAGGCTGCAGCGAGCATTGTCTGGGCACCAAGGCTGAGCTAGGGCTCGGGCCGGAAGGTGCTACTTCCTACCCCAGTCACCCACCCAAGATGTCGCGTCATTACATCAAACACGGAACATGGCTGGTTGTCAGGCTCGTTTTATTGGTCACAAGTTCGCCCGAGCGGTGTTGACTTGTGCGGCACAGTCGTCCCGGCGGCTCGGCTGCTGAACCGCGTGCCGCAGAACGACAGAGTCCCGCCTACGGCGATATGCAGGAGAACTGAGACCAGAACATGGCTGAATGTGATGCAACTCTACCAACACGCTGCATTTGAAAGAATGTCAACCGCCTGATCACCTTCACAAGCTACCTAACGGCAATGCACCAGCAATACTATCTGTGACTACAGCGACTCCCTGAACGTGAACTGTCGTTCAAAAGAGTACCAATGCTTTCAACACATGATCCTGACACATGTCGTTCAATGCATTCTTTGCGAATCCACTGTAATCAACCATCGCCTTTTCCTTGTGGAACGCGCGTAGCCCTGGAAAGAGAGGCAACTTCACCATCTTCCCATTGGCTATCGGATTTGAATTGATCGACTCCATCTCTGCTTCATTAGCCGCTGATCCTGCTGCAGGCCATATGAGTTCGAAGTGATTTGCGCTTAGCAAAGATTCTGCACGAACCTCTACTGCCAATTCAAACACGGCGGTTAAGGAAGATCGCAGTTTCTCGATGGCTTGGGGTCTCAAATCCTCATTGAAGAAAGGGCCCAGTGCATCTGTGAGGCGGTCTCTGAAGATTTTGCTCATCTCTGGAACGATGACTTCTTTGAAGCCTTCACTCTCTATGATGGACCGATGAACTGCAAGGTCCAAGTCGTAGAGACTCTCATGGCCACCTATCAAACGTAAGTCATGTCCCGCAGGAAAATGATGGGATCAAGCTTACACCAAGTACGGATAAGACTGCGATACTCTTCCAGTAGCGGCGTAGTGCGCGTTATATGCGCTTGGAACTCGGCTCCAAACACCCAATCATGGATGGAAGCCCCTGTGAGAGCTTGCACAAGCTCAAAGGAGGTCACAGTCAGGGAGGCGTTTGGTGATTCGTCAAGCTTGCAATCAATGTTCGTCCCAAACACGGTGGACAAAAGACCATCTAAGTCGGCCGGAGCACGTGGGAGGCTCTCGATAGAATGTTCCTTGGCGGCGTCCATAACCAGTACTGACGCGATACCATCTTTCAGGTTTTGAAACAACTCAATAAGTCTTTGTGAGTTTGAAACGGTATTTGGGGCCTCGCTGAAGGAAAGATATCTTTCCACCTCCGTTCGATCTCTGAGCTGCCTCTTCAGGATAGCGATTCTCCGGGTCCTTTGATTGAGGACTTCTGTCACATCTTCCGGCAATTGCCTCAGACCCTCAATCTGCTGCCGCTGTTTTTCCAGAATGAGACATTCGTCTTTAGCGTTTTGATAGCCCTGCTTATAGAAGGCAAGTTCAGAAGCCATGACTGCGAGAATAGATTCTAAACGTGCTATAGATAAGAATCCATCCTCTAATTCGGGACCAACTGGCGTATGTGGATCGATTGGGTCGTCAGTGCTCTCCGTAGTCTCAGGGACTGATGTTCGTCTCCCAGACAATGCGTCGCGTGAGACCAAGATCGGCAGATCTATGGTCACCTCCGGGGAAATGGTGGCCTCAGAACAACCCGAGGCGCAAGATTCTTCGATACTTGGAATATGGTTGTCAGATTGCGTGGCTTCATGCTGGTCTGTCTCGCGTTTTCGCTATCCAGGTCAGCATTCCCGGCATGCACAGCGTTGTGATTATTACCTTGGACGCGCCCTTCCGTTCTGATATCGCATTCCTCTTGTTGGTCCTGGATGAGTATGCAGAGTCTTTGGACCTCTGCCTTGATCCAGAGGTCACGACGCTTAGAGCCCTCTTCTGTTGTTTCGCAGTATCAGGAATGATGGATCGTGCGCGTCGAGGCCGAGGCGCTCCCTCGCGAAGAGTGTTCACGCGTTCTTCAATTTGCCGTCTACTCTTGCGGTCGAGTGTGATAATAGAGCTGCCCTGAAGGAGGAGGAACCCAAGCATATCATCCGGATAATCCCTTCTCGCTTGCAGCGCTTGCAAAAGGTGCTTCTTGATTTTCTTGCTCGTCATCGGGTATACCATTCTTCCTGCGATCTGTTTCAGGGTTTCCTTCTTATACTCCTCATAGTCTTCATCCTGTACCGATCTCGTCACGGGACCCTGAACAAGAAAATCGAGGGTCGCTAGAATTTCGCATAGAATGGGGATCTCCATTAAGGCCGTCGGGCAAATGCTAAGAGAAAGTGTGTATGTGTACGTTTGTGTGCGTGTGTGTGTGTGTGTGTGTGTGTGTGTGTGTGTGTGTGTGTGTGTGTGTGATATGAAGATGCCGATGCTTCGATATATTCTTGAGACATATGGGCGCAGGCGGCTACGTGAGGCTTTTGGAATCCTGCACATTTCCAAGGTATCGAGATGATCATTTCCATTAGCGGCTAGCGCGCCTCGATTGGGGGCCGTGATAGGATTTCGTCCCTGCTTGCATTGATATCGCCAAGCAGGCAACAAGGCTGACTCGCATCGCGAGACACGTTCTGACACTCCTGCATAATTGGTTACGTCAGCATGCATGTGCCGTGCGCGGACGAGGACAGGTGGACTTTGTGCCTGGGTACCAAGCAATACCTAGGTACGTTTTGCGCTTGGTTCCTCCCCGCAGTATTGGAGTTTCAAAACTCGCGGCTCCTTTTGTGCCCCTCCTTCTCACCCGACTGAAACGATCGATCGTTTTCTCATGACATACGCATGAGAATATGACACCTTCAACCCGAAGCTCAGCGGTCATGTATGGCCACATTGACCTCGGTTCAGAATCTTTCTTCAAAAACAAGGATCAAGATCCAGATATCGAGATGACGATAGAAGAAGACGACCACACTGTCACCGACGAACACGACATGAATCATGGTGGTATTGTTATCGCTATCGACTTCGGTACCACATTCACCTCTGTTGCGTACACTGTTGTACCGAGAGGCGTGTTACCAGAAGATGTGGACATAACCCAGGTGAAATGTATTGGCAACTACCCTGGCTATGAACCTCCGCCAGGTAGACAGGATTTTCGGGAGGATGTGCCAACTGAGTTGTGGTACGACCACGGGCACACGGGAGTTGGGGGACAGCGATCTCTCAACACATCCACTGATGGCTGTCAAAGCTTAGTGAGCGATGACGAAGTGTCGAGCAGCGACGATTACGAGTCCGAAGATGAGGAGTCACCATTGCAATTTGACGATAGTAATGGAGTCGACCACCTTACCCAAACGCAGGCTAGAGCCACAGCACTGAGTACAGCAAAGCAGTACTGGGGTTACGAGGTCCAGCAAAAGCTCAACGTTATGAACGCCCCTCAAGACAAGGCTCGTCCACTTACCAGAATCAAACTCAACCTTGTTCCCAAAAGCGAGACTGATCACATTCGAGATGAAATCCGGTCAACACTCACAGCACTGAGGCAACAGGGTCTCATCAACAAAGACACAGATATATACAGGGACTACCTGACGCATCTGCTGAACCATACAAAGGAACAACTACTTTCCTCGAATGATCTCCAACAAGACATGCTTATCGAGTTCGTGTTGTGCGTACCAGCCAAATGGCCTGTTGCCGCATGTCAAGTTATGCAGACAGCACTAGAGGAGGCTGTAAAGAACGTTGGTATCACCAGAAGTGCCGAAAACGACGTCTGCAACTTGTTCATGATCTCAGAGCCAGAGGCTGCGGCTGAGTGTATCCTTGCAGAGGCGGAAAGAGAACTTTATGTAAGCTGTTCTCGTGGTTAGAGACCTCTTTGCTGACAATATGTCACAGCGCAATGAGACAGTTGTCATCCTTGATGCGGGAGGAGGCACAATAGATGCTGTCACGTACAGATGCCTGAATGACGATCCCGTGCGGTTGGCCGAGGAGGTTATTGCTCCCGCTAGTGAGTCAGTCCGCAGACTATAGTAATAAAGCTAACTAGGTAAAGATGAGTTACAGGGTGCAAGCTACATCAATGAAAGGTTCGAGGAAAAGCTACTCAAGACGCTCGCGAACGAGAAATACCTGACTGATGACGTACACAATCCCAAGACGTTGAAGAGCATCGTGGGAATCAGGACGACTATCTTCGAGAATTATCAGAAGCGGATCATCGATATCATCAAGCGGAAGGAAGAAACATACCAAATACAAATCGAAAATCTCAGAGAGAATCCAAGCAAAGGCTTCTATCATAACAATTTAGAACTGAAGCGGTAACTCACTCCCTCTTCTTTCACGATTGCGAAAGCTTACTTTGCTTTATTAGAAAATCTATGAAGAACATTTTCCTGCCGTCACTGGAGGCTGCAGAAAAGGTTCTAGAGAATCAGTTGAGGCTTGCAGAGAACAAGCATCGACAGGTCGAGAAGGTCATTCTCACTGGGGGGTTCGGCCAATCACCTTCACTCCAAAGCCACCTGAGAACCTACCTTGCGAAACGTTCGGAGTCGAAGAAAACTAAAATTGCTCTCATCGTTCCAAGAAACCCGTCAGTCGCTCCCACTTTTAGGCATTCGAGCTGAACAAGATGGACTGACGAGCGAGTAGATCGACCGCAGTAGCTAGAGGGGCGGTCCTTCGAGCACTCAACAAACAGTTTGGTCCAAGTCGCATCATACAATGCAGCTATGGATTCATTTTCAGTGAACTATACGATCCTAGAAACGTCGACGCTCACCGCCGAACGACTTGTCGAATCAATCGTGTTGACGGCGAACGATACGTTGACGAGACTATTCGATGGGTAATACAAGCAGTGAGTACATATCCCAATGACAAGTTGTACAATTGATTTACATTGAGACAGGGAGAGAGGGTGGACAACATGCAAGCTTTCACATTTATCGTGAAGCATACCTTTCCTTTGACAAGGAAAAAGCTTTTGAGCGCTGAACAGCTATGGATGTCTGATGAACGCAAGGAAAACCATTATAGGAAAACGCACGCTGAAAACAAGGGCGAGTTCAACCCTCAATGCTCATACAAAGCTAACGTTGCAGCAGGAGCTGTCATGGTCGGCTTTCTCCAGACCGATCTGACACGATTGAGAGATGAAGGTCGTATTGAGCCGCAGCAGCCATCCGGCGCATACGCACATTCCCAGAAACGCTACTGGGAAGTTCATTACGAGGTTGCTTTGATCGTCGAAGGCAGAAGTATCCGCTTCGAGGCAAGGTACCCTGTGGAAGATGCCTTGCGCCCCGGAGAACAACAGGAAGTCCTCGGAGTTAAGCTCGTTGGTATAGCTGCAGCATTTGTACCAGGTACCGCGTGATTGATGACGAGGAATGTCTGCACATAGTCCACGTATCGTGTACACGTATCTAGTTTTCAACAAACTTGATACTGGGTCTTGCATATCTATTGCGTTTCTCACTCATGGTCCTTGCGAAACTGTATTGTAGACCATCATTAGCGTCCAAATGGAATATACTCCCAACTCGTGTTTGTGCGCAGAAGGTACGCAACGGACAGCTAAGCTGCGAGAGAAACGCACTTGGTAGCACACTGATACCCCAAGCTGCATGTCTTGCAGCCCATTGTATATACAAGACTTCCTGAATGTTCTCTCTTTTGTCGCGCTGTCACGTGACGTACTACGCTGTACATCAGGGTACTGTAGGGTTCAGGTAGGCTTCCTTGCTACGCATAGGGCATGTAGCTCTGCTCCGGGCTGAAACACACAGCTGCCACACCGTCCACATCACGACCTAAGCAGCAACGCACCACACGCAACATTCCCATCGACAAAGTGCCAGAGCACTTTTGCTGTCATCTTAACTCTTCGGTGCTAGTCTACAAGAACCATGCTACGGGGATAATAAAAAAGAACGTGCACACGCACGACCAGCACGGCATAGCAAGCGACCTCGGGGGGAGACAGAGTCCATTGTAGCGCACCGAGTGCCCACAAGAAGATATCAGGTCGTTCGATGAGCGACGCGAACCTCAAGTGAAAGGAAGAAGGCCATACCCGCATGCTACCTAGGTACGGGGGTATGTTTGCGGAAATCGGTAATCTTCTCCTTTGCGGCGCAGGCAGTGCATGCGTGGCCTTTCCAAGGTTGTCTTAGCGCGCATGCCCCGCACACACCTGAGCAAGCACGTGACGAGGCCTCGATCCCCGCGCGCGACTTCGCGCAACCGTTGGAGCAGCTCAACCCACTCCGCCCAATCTCAAGACACAATGCCTGGCGATGTTCAATTCGTACTCCCGCGCCGCGATCCGACAGTTGAATGATG
>Ga0265797_10006173_pt1 | contig 17078 bp, 10 predicted proteins | sample P2T30metagenome_FD_192433 | JGI IMG/M metagenome (GOLD analysis project Ga0265797, IMG submission 192433) | Plant litter microbial communities from East Loma Ridge, Irvine, California - P2 T30 | ecosystem: Environmental > Terrestrial > Plant litter > Unclassified | place: USA: California...
CTCATGTAGTAGACACGGCCGTCAACCATCCGGAACTTGTGCAGCAAGCTCAGGCCATCGAAGAGATGCTGAATAACTACTCTGGGCGTCGAGTCGTCCTCTGAAGTTGGAACTGTGAAGCGTCCAACGCCCACCCTATGTTTGTCAGTATCGACTCTTCGTTGCGATCATAGAACACAATCTAGTGACATACCTCAAGAAAGAACCATGAAGCCACTTAGGCCATGTACCGTCGAGCTTACATTCAACCTCCGTTGTGGTTTCCGGCACGTCCTGGAAGTAGGTCGGAGCGTACTTGAGTTCCTCCTCGGTGATGATATCCCACCGGTAGCCTTCTGGCTTTTGGTCGAATGGCATTTCGAGATGGAGGTAAGAAAACCCAAGAAGTTATACTTGAGAAGCGTACGACAAGGTCTTTGGTATACGTAGGATGCTGATCGGCGAGAACGTTGTTTATAAGGGGTTACAGTGCCATACAATGCCTTATATACACTCACTTCCCTCCATCGCGGAACAGACTGCAACGGCGACAGTAAGCATCCAATCTATGAGGGCCGATTGTGCCTCACCAACAAGCAGACAAGACTGCTGAGCTCGGCCATGAAACACGGAAAGTTCTATGTTGTCCCTGCTTCTGCGTATACAATGCACCCAATCTGGTTAAGTGGGGAGCTGCACGCATGGGGGTTCAGGTAAGCTACATGGTGCCCAGACTTTCTAGCACGACCTCGGAACCATCGCCTACAAAAGACACCGGAACATGTAACTGCCGTTTCCTGTCTATCAAACGGGTACGGAAGTGTAGTGCATTCGTCGTGTTGGAGCTTTGTAATTCTCAGATTCCGGTTGGGTGATACTGGCGGATCTACACACAGAAGCCACATCCGATCCGACTTCAAGTCCGTCCCGTTTGCCGCCAAGGCCCTATAAGCCTAGGCTGGGGTTATATCGCGGGGATGTTGAGTGGGAATGGCCATCACGGTCGGAGATTTTGTGGATATTGCCTCTGCATGAACCTAATACACTCAGCCTCTATGGCCTCGGCACAACATGCTGACATGTAAGCTCGGCCATATGCCAGCAATCCTAACTTGGACAACAAACACAATTTAGCAGTGGGGTGGTTTCTTGCCTGAAGTGAGAGACCTACGACCCAATAGCTTACATCTTCAATCCCCTCAACTCCGGACTAACAGCCTCCCTGCTCTTCAAACTCTCGCCCGCAGCCCTCTGCGCAAACCCCACAACATCCTGCACCCTCTCTCCTCGACTCAGGCCATATGCCAAGGCACCGCAAAACGTATCACCAATGCCATTTACACTGACTACCTCATGTGGTTCGAGTACTTTTTCCACAGGAAACAATCTCACGTAGAGACCACCAACGGTAGCTGCACCATCAGAAGACATGTTTCTCGCCAACACATACTGCCGCTCATGATCCTCCCTCAGCTCTTTTGCATCAGAGGCTAGGAGTTTCGTCATGAGTACACCCTGAGGACCAAGCTTGGTTAAGATTGTGGGAAAGAAGGGGAGGAGCTTGATGGCTTGTTGGGGGATGCCTTGGTCTACTATGTCACCACCCACTGTGACGGCTAATGGGACTCTCAAGCCACCGTTGGGGATACCCAATGCATCGATGACGCTGAACCATTCGGGCGACTCGAACAGGGTGGCCTGGCTGGCGAAATCATGGAGTGCAGTGAGTTCATAAGTGTTGGGTGTTATGATGTCTGCTAGAGGCTTGGGGTAAACTGATGGATGAGTGGTAGATGGGAAAATGCGTAGTGACTTGGCTGTAGAGACTGGCTCGAAGATGGTGGTAGTGTCTGAGTGACGAGCGGCTTGGAGCCAAGTGTGTAGGGCGGAGGAAGACCAGTTCGCATCTGCAACGAAGGCTTTAGGTCGAGCTGAAGCGTTGTTGAAGATACTGGTGGCTAGTTGTTGGATAGTTTCATTGGGAATCATCTCTAGGATCGACATATCTGCCATGGCAAGTGCAAGATCTTTGTTCGTGTTGTTGATGGCGACATATTGCGCTGTTCTAGACGGCGCAGGGAGTGTTTCGATACCGGAAACTGACATGCCTTCTTGCTGCAGTTGGCTGATCGCCGCGCGACCACTCAAGTCGTCACCAACAGCACTATGCAGATGAACGAAAGAGCCGAGCAAATGCGAGGCTTTAGCAATATTATGTGCGACACCTCCAAGTGTCTGAGTTATGACTGCTGGATTCGAGGTGTGAGGAAGTGGATCTGTCTGGCCCGCAGAAGCCTTGAACGGAGCATAATCACAAGAGAAGTCAACTGCAAGAGCGCCTGCGACAACCACATCGGGGTCTTTTCGAGGCTCAGTACTAGATGAGAATGACGTGGTGGGAGTTGAAGCAGGCTCAGAGGGCGACGAGGTTGCATTGCGCAGCTCCTCGTGTGGAGTAGACGAGAGATTGGATGGAACGGGAGTAAAGTAAGAGGAATTCCGTCTAGTATACTTACATCAGCGCCAGTCTACGATGGAGCAACAAGAGTGCTGGCTCACCCTTGGGCTTGTTCCTGTTTCGCTTCGAGGATGGCGAGTTCTCGTGCTACGATAGTGGCCCTCTTCACGTTGGATTCTATCAGGGCTCTGTTGGCGGGTATGCTCTTGCCCTTGCTGAGTTCTTTGATCTTGGCAAGCACAAAAGGCGTGTTGTCCTTGCCAGAGATGTTGGACGCCTCGGCCTGTTTTAGAGCCTCGGCAATGATGACATCCATCTCATCCTTGGGTATAGCGAAATCGGTAGGGACGGGGTTGGCGAAGAGAAGACCGGACGAGATTTGGAGTGCGTGTTGGGCGTCTGTATGGCATCAGAAGCAGATATCATGGAACATGGTCACAGACTTACATATAACGGCAGCCGCTTCAATCTCATCGGCAATGGTGGTGGGACTCTTGACTCCACTGTCTCTGGACCAGAAAGCGGGGAAGTCTACGTTTCCTTGCCGTCCATCGGCGAAAGTGCCTACGCCGACGCCTTCTGTCTCCAGGTACTCGATTGTTCGCGGTATGTCGAGGAAGCTCTTGCAGCCACTGGAGATGACGGTGACTGGGGTCCTCCCAAGCTCGGTCAAATCGGCAGAGATGTCCATGCTTGACTCTGCACCACGGTGGACTCCACCGAGGCCGCCTGTTCCAAAGATCTTGATTCCAGCGAGATGGGCCAGCAGCATAGTGCCGGAGATGGTGGTGCCTCCGTTGAAGGACTTATCCGTCAGTCGCATGCCACATACATAGCCGAGGTCGCGTCGCGAGAGCTTCATTGTGTTTGCCTTGCCAGCAGAAGAGGCGAGTCTGATCAGCTCCTCTGGGTCCATGCCTACACGTGCTACGCCGTCGAGGATGCCAATGGTGGCTGGGATGCCGCCATTCGTTCGGACTACGCTTTCGAGGAGGGATGCAAGGGCTACGTTTTCAGGATAGGGGAAGCCTGCATGGGTCAGCTGTCTGCATATATATATATATATATGTGTGTGTGTGTATGTGTGAATACCTACCATGCGTGTAGATTGTCGTCTCGAGCGCGACGACGGGCTTCTTCGAGTTCAGAGCTTCGCGCACCTCGTCCGAGACACGGAAGAAGCCATTGTTGGTCAAGTGGCGCCTTCCGGCTGCGGTGGCTATTCTACAGCGGCTTGGGAGTATCCGCGGCCGGCCAATTGATGGTGCGAGCAGTCTCATGGTGGCGTGTAAGGTGTCAGTAGTAGTACATGGAGGGGTGAGCTCAAGCTGTCTATGCCAAGACGCGGAGGTGCCAGGGAACTCCGAAGAGAACACCTACGACGCAACACATCCGCGCAACACATCCGCCGCGTAACCACCAATTGACCCAACAATTCCCCCAACACCGACCTCACATGACTGGATAGCTTGACTGCTGTTCCAACAATGAGGTCCTCCCTCTTTACCAGCTGCATAGCAGCGCTCTCGAGCTTGGCCAGCGCCGAACTCAACCTCTCCCAGCCGCTGCTATCCAAGCAGGTGCTGCCCACCACCTTCACTCCGCCGCAAGTCTTCAAGAATGCAAACCTGGTCCGCACCACCAACCTGGACAAGGCGTATCCGAGGGAGACCATCAACGTTATAATCGAGAACATTGACGACAAGGCGCAATCGGAATACTACCTGCCATTCGAGTCGAGCTTGCTGTCCAAGGTTGGCGGCTTCGAAGTAAGAGACAAGAAGGCGGCCGAGAAGGGCATCTTCAAGGTCGACGTCGTGGGCTTTGACACGGAGAGCTCCGTCGAGTTCTACAAGATCCATCTGCCAGAGCCCCTCGCACCCAAGGCCCAGCAGACCATCACCATCTCCTACTCCATTCTCTCGGCTCTGAAGCCCGTCCCCGCCCAGCTCGCCCAGACAGACAAGCAGTATCTGCAGTACGACTTCAGCGCATACGCCCCCTCAGCCTATCTTACCGAGAAGCAGCGAACCAAGGTCAAGTTCCCCAACAGCGACGTGCCAGACTACACCACCCTCCCCGCCGAGCTCAACGACGAGCAGACGCCCGACCCGCAGAAGCAAGGCTCCACCTTCACCTACGGTCTCTACAACAACGTGCCTGCCGGTGCCCAGCAGCTCGTGAGCGTGCGCTACGAGTTCACCAAGCCCCTCACACACGCCACACTGCTGGAGCGCGACATCGAGGTTTCACACTGGGGCGGCAACCTGGCAGCCGAGGAGCGCTACTGGCTCGTCAACCAAGGCGCAGGCCTCAAGAATCACTTCTCGCGCGTAGAATGGCAACGCCAGTCCTACCTCAACCCACCCACCTTCGCCCTCAAGGGCCTGGCCCTGCCTCTCGCCCCCGGCTCCGTCGACCCCTACTTCACCGATGACATTGGCAACGTCTCCACCTCAAAGTTCCGCCCAGGCAAGAAAGAAGCACTTCTCGAGTTGAAGCCGCGATACCCCATCTTCGGAACCTGGAAGTACAGCTTCCGTGTTGGTTGGAACGCAGATCTCTCTTCGTATCTGCGCAAGCTCTCTACAGGCGACACCTACGCCCTCAAAGTGCCTTTCCTCGAGGGTCCCCGTTCCGGTGAAGGCATCTCTTACGGTCGCCTAAACCTCCGCGTTATCCTCCCTGAAGGCGCTACCAATGTCAAGTTCTCCACCACCGTCCCTATCGTCCGCAACGAGACCAGCCTCCACAAGACCTTCATGGATACCCTGGGCCGTACCACACTGGAGCTGACGGCTATCAACCTCGTCGATGAATTCAGGGATCGCGATCTCATCGTCACATACGACTACCCGTGGACAGCTGGGTACAGGAAGCCCGTGGTCATCACACTGGGCATGTTTGCTGTATTTGCTGTTACATGGGTACTGGGTAGCATTGATACCAGCATTGGAAAGAAGAAGACTGCGTAGACGCAGAGCTGAGAAAGATTCAAGTGTACAAAACAAGAAGGGGGCAGAAGGTACGATATTGATAAAAGTTCCATATCGATGTATTTGACTGCTAGAACTGGGTTCATGGCAAGCGAGGAGTATGTTGATTTTTACTGAATAACATGTAAGAAGAATGAATATGAGATTCCGATTTCCAGCAATCTAGTGCATCACACACTACTTTTCAAACTAAACATCTTTCCCTTTGCTCCCCAACCTAGTCAATACCTCATCCTCCCAACATCAAGCAAGGAATCCAACCAGATGTCTCAAAAGGGATCCTTGCACCCCTTGACACGATGAACATGCCGACAAATAACCACAACACCCTCTCCACACCCCATTCTCCTCACCTCACTCTTGACAACCTGCGCAATCCTCTCCGCAATAGCAACACTCCGATGTGTACCTGCATGACAACACACACTCATACTCACCTCCACGCTCCCCCCACCAGACCCATACCTCGTGCTCCTTCTCTCCTCCTCTCCAAACCGCAATAGCCTCTCCACCGCCCTGTGAGCCGCTCGTCTCGCCTCGCCATCTTCCATGACAACATCCTGTATCCGTTTACTGATGCCAGAGTATTCTCTGCACAGCTCAGGAGGCGGAGGACGTATGTGGCGCGCATCGATGGTGTAGAGGTGCGGGATTGGGGGGGAGCGGCGTGGGACTTGGGTGCAGAGGAGGTTGGCTATTGTGGATTCGTTGCGGATTAGATCTGTGGCGTAGGTTATTATGTACACGGTTGGGTGGGTGGGTGGTGGGGATTTGGAGTGAAATGGGGGCTGCTGCTGATGATGGTGGTGTGGTGGCACGCGTGTGTATGTCGAGTGCGATCTGGGTAGGCTGGTGCGTACAGGTGAGGTGGTGCGGCGGTATCGTTCTTGGTGGTGGAGTTGGGAGTCGTATTCGTAGGTTGAGGTGTAGGAGTGGTGATGCTTTCTAGGCATTCTTTCCGAGGGTGAACGTTGTCGTAAGGTAGTGGATCGGGGCGGTATGTAGTATCTGCTTTCTCTTTCTCTCTCTTGATCCCGTCCCCGTTCCCTTTCCTTTGCCCTTGCGCGTTCTCTCTCCCTCTGCCTTTCCTCCTCGGCTATCCTGATCGTCCTGCTCGAGCTGCCTTGAGCAGGCGGTAGGTCGAAATGTACGTGCCTGCTCGCCGTCTTCTTGAGGCTGCTCTTTCGAGGAGTTCTGTCCGACTGTGGTGCTTGTACGGGTCCAACGTATCTCCAGGTACTGGTTTGCACAGGCCTGTGGGATGTACTCGGTCGTGAGTACGATTTTTCGTAGTAGGAACTGTAGCGACGTGGTTCAGTGTATGAGTAGGGTCTGGACATGTAAGTTGTGTCGTATGATCTTGCTGCGAGGTTGTGAGGATAGGGGTAAGGGTAGAGGTATGTTGAAGAGCAGGGAGGAGGAGCAGAAATGTATCGGTACATGATTGCTCCTTCTTCTTTCCATGCCTTTTCCGATAGAGAGTACGATACTTCTCTTCTACACAATGCAAACGATTATCGTGCCATGGTCAGTGGAGGAAAGATATTGATAGTCTAGGTCAGGTACATTTGCGAAAGATTAAGAACTCTTCGCGCAGGTTCATGGTGGCACACAATACTCATAGTATGGCGTCCCGTGCTTGTAAGCAAGTCGATAGGTAGTCATGGCTCGTGGGAGTCACAGTCGCACAGAACGACATCGCGTTCCTGCTTCCCCGCACTGCCATGTGTTGGATATGTATCGCGCTTGTTGAGTCTTATATCTGGAAAGCGGAAGTGAAAGTTTGAGAACAAGCCAAAGGTAGTTGATTCTTCTTCTCTATTGACTCAATGAACTTGGTTGGAGTGAAGAACATACTCATGACGATGCGACTGCGAGAGACAGAGAAGAAAAGGATGAAGACGACATCGAGGAAGTAGCGATTGGATGTGATGGCAAAGTAGACAGCAGAAGAAGGTACGGAGCTGCCCCAGTAGATGCCATTTGTGCAATCGTTCCTCCTTCGTATGCTGGTCTGTTACAGCATCGATATCTCGCGGACTCGTCTGCCTGTGATATTTCCAGACATTGCGAATGATTGTTGACCACCATTCCCGATCTACAAACACGACCATGCGAACACAAGGGCTTAGATCATTTTTACACCTCTATATGAAAATCTCAGTCAAATCTGCAAAGTGCCAACGTATAGATCTGGATTGACGGCAGCTACACTCAAAGTCGTAGCGGTTGTTCGATGAAAATTTACAACTCCGCGTAACGAACATTCAGTCAAGCTTTTCCATGAATACTCCTGTGGGCCAACTACTAACGCTCTCCAGCTTCGTTGCTGCACGACATTGCTAGCTGCGCCACTCAGCTTCGCTTCCATTGCAACGGTCTATCAAACGCGTGAGGATCCTGGCCTGATACTTCGCAATGCGCTCCGTGTCACTCTACTCGCTTGCGTTGGGCATCGTCGAAGTCAAAGTCCCTTAACCCTGACCTTTGAATGACTTGCTGATGATGTGCACAACGGTCGCGGCGTGCAGTGACACTTCGGTCGTACTCTGTCATTTGCGGTCCGGTTTCAGGCCTTCATCCTCCGTTGGGCAGCAAACTCCCATGTCGCTCTTCGCACGGCTCACCAACCGCGGCAATGACCTGGTCAGAACGCAAGCTGTAGATGTTCACAATACGGTCTCTCCACACAAGCGAGCAGTTGTGATTGCTTACGAGTCGATGCGCAGCATCGAGCGATCGATTACGCTCGAGAGAGGTCGCCATTCTGAGGGCCCCACAAGGACCCTGCGCTCTTTCGAACACCTTGAGAAGAACCTGATGTCTCGTTATGTGGAGAATCTTGAGCACATTCATTGTGCATGTCTGATACAGGCATACCGTGGCTTCCAAGACCCCGAAGTTGCGGTCTGACATTTTCGGAACCGCTGAGGGGTCCGGCTTGGTGTATCGTGGAACAGCAACCCGGACTACTCCACAATAATACCTTTGGAGGTACAAAGCGACTCTTGGAGGCATGGACAAGCTCTATTGGAGCAAATGAGGCTAACAGCTGACAAGGTACAGCTACTTCTCTGATTGAGCTGGAAGTGGACTCCGTACCGTCTCATCATGCCACATGTACTGACATGGTGCTCTCCAACACCATGCACGACAAATCTCTCGGATCTCTTGTCACAGAGAAACCGCGTGTTGTCTGAAAGGGCCGAGTTGTATCAGCCGTTCGCTTGCGAATTCGATCCGTTTTGGGGCTCGTTGCGATACGTGCCGGAACAGAGTTGTCACCGAATTGGAACCGACAGCCGCTTCTCAGCGGCTCGATAGTGCACATGCTCGTCTCGAAAGAAAGTCGAACCGAGTCGGGGAGATCATGACCGAGATTGCACGGATTGCACGGATTGCACGCTCCATGAGACGCGTACAGAAGGCGCTCAGAACATTCCAGGGTACCTCCAAATCTCTCCGGCAGTACAAGGCTCCACTGTAGGTGACTCTCGACGTTGGGGTTCCTGACCCCTCCCCTCCTGCCAGGGATTCTGCAATGCACCCCAGACCCTAGCTGCTTACCGGCAATCGTGACCAGAACGGTATTCCGGAGAATGTCTCCTAGTTGCATGCGATAAACAGCCACCGATAAGTACCGGAGCCAAGGGCCCTATCTTGCATGCTCATCCTCTACGCACACCGATATGCTGCATACAAGCTGAGACAACGTTAATAATAATAGATGCATAAGGCGCATCTTGCGTTTGCAGAGGCATGTACCATTGCGGGGTATACCGTTACAATCTCGGCTACAGCTGCATTGCGGCTTTTCCTGTGGGAGGTGCCTCTAGCCGATGCGACGCCTGTCTAATCGGTGAGGGAGCATACGTTCGATTGGCGAAGATGGAAGCCAACGGTAAGCCCAGCACGATTTGTGTTACTTTTGCTGTCAACGTTTCGCGTGCGTGGGATGCGATTCGACGACCGGTGTCGTTGCTGCAGGCAGCATCTGGGGTGATGGCCCGAATGTGGACTCTGCTGTGAAAGGCGGGCTGTGAATTTGCTGACTATGACCTTTGTCATACTGCTAGTCGCAGCTTTGGAGAGTTTACCGCTCTGGGCGCCTCACTTTTTCAACTTTGGTTAATGTCGACCTCCATGGTGTGTCATGCATCTTCTCTTTCGCCCAACATGGTAGTCTAGTCGTCGTCGAACGTCAGAGAAAGTCGCTATCGATTCGCAACACGAATGCGACGTTAGCAGTGAACGAAGATCATGTTCCGGGGTCTATGAGATCTGCGGGGATGTCCTCCGCCCGTCCTTCCATAATGCTTACAGCATACGTACCTGGGCAACATCATGTGAACAACCATGTGAACTTTATGGGAAATTTTATCGATTGGTGTTGGCGTGCAGGAAATCCTTTGCTGTGTTCGCTCACGAGCGCGAAGCGAGCGCGATTTTGCAGCCTTACTCGCGAACATATATCAGGGTTACGAAGAAGCAAACACGAAAGCACGTGCTGAACCATCGAATCGAGCTATACAGCTATCGAGTCCGGCCTAGCGTTGGGTCGGAATCGACAACCGACACCATCATAGCATCGTGATCTCCAACAATAGACATCGGATTCGCGTTCAAATGCGATATCACATTCGCTCGAAGCTAGACCAAGTGACGAGTATGGCCCCAGGCATGATGTGATGATGTGCACCACGAACTTGAACAGGAACTTGCATTGCCGAAGGAAAGCGAGGTGTCGTAACCTTATCCCGAATGCCCAACGCCATCTTCACGCGTTCACGCGACGGAGTCCTCTCCGCAGCGTCTCAATAACGCCTTTTTTTCGCTAATTTCCCAGCATTCAGCACAAAAGATAGGCTCGCTGCTGCCCAACGCAACGCTTCACCGTATCAAACCTTACTCCGTTCCCGTGTCGTGTTGCAGTCCACCGTAATTTCATCAGATGATTGCAAAGTCAACGGCGAGGTGGAGAAAGGTCCGACGGGCAGCCTGGAAAGCATTTGGACACTGCTCCATAGTACGAATACGCCGAAGACAGGATCGACGCTGCATTTGCGTAATGCGCGAAGGAATTAATATCGGAGACAGGCAGGTAGACGTGCAGATTTTTTGGAGAACGCAGGTCCCTGCTTCATGCAGATACGCGAGAGCAAGAAACCCAATTGCAACGAGATTATGCCGACTATTCTTACCCCAAAATGATCGACGCAGCAATGCGCGACCCATTCTAATCTTTGGAGCTCTTCGGGATAATGGGTAATCCACGTATGATTCCTGAAGCTCGGAATCATCGATCTGCGCTGTCCAAGCAAAATTGTGGGAGCATGATCGCAAAACTCGTACGAGTTGCTTCACCGTACACACCTAATTTGTAGTAGTGTGTAACCACAGGCAAGCCCCATTTCGGTGGTATCGACGCGACGTCACGTTCCGGAGGGCTTGGTGGGCAGCATGTCAAGATACCTAGCACGTGGATAGTCATTAGCAAAAAAGCCAAGAAAGCCGTCATCGCAGTTCTTCAGAAACAGAAGTCAATTTCGAGGCCAGGGTCCAGGCTATCGACAAGCGGCTTCTTCACCGGAAGCCTCCGTTACGTTTTTTTCGACGAGCCGTCGGACGACCTCGGGAGGCGGCAATTAGCGCCGGGGCAGCGCAACCACCACCAGGAACAAGTGTTGCGCTCCTGTCAGACGTGCTAGTCAACCAAAGTTTTTGATTAAACTAGAGATATGATGCAAGATGAGCATGTTCCAAGGTTGCAGGATGCAAGACGCAGGTCGTGATTCTTTTGCGGAATTCGTACCCTGATTAGGATTACTTGGACGTTGGAGGCGTTTTAACCTGATTATGCGGGCGGGTTGTTTTGTTTTGGAGGTGGGACAGATTGAAGGGTTTGGAGATCGCTTAGTCAATTTACCGTCGCCGTCGCCGTTCTGTATCAAATTCGTTTTTGCGGTGTGGAAAAGGCACTAGCATGTCTGGAGACAGCATTGCCAGCCGGTCAGATATCCGGTGAGAATATGACAGATTCTAGTTTGCGCAGATGGAAGGTAGAAACGCGTAAGGTAACGCATACGGCAGGTGGTTTGGCTTTGGTTCCAAGGTCTTGATTTTCGTTTCTTATTTTGTGATGCGCGCGAGGCGGCGCGCCTTCATGCAGAGGGTTAGCACGTGGATGCGTAGTACAGACACACAATATCCACTCACTCACACCTTTTGAATATGTGGTTGATGCAGTGAAGAGGATGCGGATTGACGCGCATTGCATTGCAGGTAGGTTGGGCATTGACTGAAGATCGTGGTTGACCACTAGTATGCAGGTGTGATGTTGCGCATATGGATGCTTTAGAGTCCGTTTGAAGTAGCAAAATTAATGATGGAGAAGGGACCAGATGATCCTGTTCAACGCGCACGTAACGGCAACTATCATAACCCTCGAACATACGTGACTTTGTTTTTTGCCTCTGAAGGTACATACCGGTCGGGCGAACCAGCGATCTCATATGTGTCTCGGGAAGATCCAGCTGCATAATCGACAGTAAGGATTCATTCAAGATAGAGTTTACGATCTGTTCGAAACCGTCCCGCGGTGATGGAAGCACTCTGATCGGTGAGGGACAATCATAATGGTGAAAATTACAAAACAATTACTGCTGTTGTTCAATGTGAAGCTGTTCGCCTCCGCGGGTGGAAAATCGGCGAACAACAGCCGCACGAGCGAAACGGCTGAGGCGCTGCACCCGTGCGGACCAATCTTTCCACTCCAGGGCTGTTACCAAGACGGATCGAGGCGTGCGACGCCACAGTATTAGACCGAGAAAGGGCCGCTAGTCATCACACGAAACAAGGTCATCTTGCATGTGTATACGCATCCTGCGAAAAAAGCAAACGTCGAGATCCGTTGGATGAGAGCCACGGAAGGCGCTGCCGCGGACCTTTACATCGAGTCGACTGTTGCGCGAACGGTGTGTTCGAGGGTCCCGCAGCGAAAAGCAATACAGATGGATAATGGGAATGCGATGTTGATCCAATACAATGTATTTTCTGCGACCCGCGGCAGGGTTGTGTATGAGTGGCTTGGACCTAGAACCTCAAGATCTCCTACCAGCGAAAGCTAGCGAAAATCGAAGGAAGTCAACTCGATTCCGACTCCACACCACCCTCCACAACGTTGCATAGTCCCCTAGTCTGATCGGTGAACGATGAAGGGGAAGGGAGGGGAACAGACGGAAAAAACCCTGGGTATACCCATAACAGTGGTCGGCGAGCATCATGGAGGAAGAAACAATATAGGTGCAGTTGAGAAAACCTGTCCCCGCGATCCAAGCCTTGGATGTAACCGGGAATATGTTAATTCAGAGATACGCGAGAAGAGATCCGAGACCAGAAGGAAAGAGAGGAGGAAATAATGATTCCGAAATGCTTAGTTTCAGCGCTAGCCGCCCAATGATGATGATAAGTTAAAACTTCCGTTTCGTTGCGTGTGCGTTTGCCGCGTGCATTTGATAATGCAACTCTGTCTTCTACAATAGCTGTCCTGATCGATGGTGTGGAAATAAGAGGCAAGAAGGAAACCAAAAAGCAAATATAAATGTCCAGAAAGAAACTGACATGCAGCAGCGCCGGGGTCTACTCATGCAAGTCATCATGCACGTTCAGATCGGTATCGGGCCGGATCTGCCAGAGACAGTGGCGCATATCGGATGGCGATGGAGATCGGATGGCGGCCGCTGTGCAGGAGATACATCGTAGATACATCGTCGGATGAGAGCGCAGCATAGGCGTCGGCATGGGTGTCGGCATGCAAATGCGCGCGGCCGATATTAAGTATGTCGTCATGTTGATTGCTTCATTCGAGACCCTGTTGCCTCTGGACGTTCTTGAGAATCTCAAGATCCATGCGCAGAATGGGCGAGTTTTGCGCCACGTCGCTGATGACGGCGATGGTACGTTTGAAAAGGGCGGCGAGGTTGGCCTTGGTGAGCCAGGTGTCGCTTGGTAGGAGTGGGTATAATTTGGATTTGTACACCGAGGCTAGGACGAGCATGTTGCCAAATTGTCTACGTTGAGTGTTAGCGGGCGGTGCCAAGCTTGAATTTAGGTAGTAAAGACTTACGCGTGGAGTGTACCGAAAATGTTAGTCACGATAAGCCTCTTCTTGCGCGTAGGCTGGAAGTACTGGTATTGGCTACCAGGCTCTTCGCCTACACGATCAAACGCGATGGTACTCCGGATAGCGGCGTTGATACATTGGCAAGCGATCTTGATGATCTTGTGCTGGTCTTCGCTCAAGTCCACCATTTGTACGTTCCTGTTTGACGCCGCATTTCCATAAGGTGATGGCGAGTTGTTCTGTGTTGCGCCGGTTGTTCCTGGAGGTGGGGGCGGGAACTCCAGCGTATGACTCGCGAGCTTGAGGTAGGGTCGCAACATCATGTACAGACCACCATAGTATTTGGCGCGTACACGAGCAATGTTGAGATCTGTCGAGGGGTATTCGTCGTCCGACCATGCCAATTCCGGCGTAAGCAGCTTCCTCCAGCCCTCAAGAATCTCTTTGTGAGTAAGCGCGTGGTGAGCAACTTCCTTGAAGCTCGTAGGGTCAAAGCTCATGCGACCACTGGGACCGTACAGAGCATTATGCGCAACGTTGAGGACAACTCGTAGGAAAGTCTGCGTGGAGTATAGTTTCATCATCAAATCTTGTCTTGGGCCTGCACGTACTTCGACATCTTGTTGCACAAAGTTGCTGTCCTGGTCCTGAGACCAGTTTTCGTTGACGCCTTCAGGGTACATGATCTCGCTTTGATGCGCAGAGATGCCGGAGGGCGGAAGCGTACTCATCTCTGCTAGGATATCGGATTCCAGCTGCAGAGCTGTCCAGTAGACACACATGACGAGATTGAGTCTGTAGCGCTCCTTGGAACTCCAGGTATGTCTCCTGTCGCTGTTCACACGGAGTAGTTTAGTGTAGTCGGCTTTGATCAGGACCAGGGCAATCCGGCAAGCGTTGTTAATCCAGCTCCAACTTTCCAGTACTCGTGCATACTGACTGAGGAATAGCGCAGCCAGCAGCATAGCCTGCGCATGCGCAACAGTGTTACCGCCCTGTTGGTTTCCAAGAATATCGGTGGCGTAGGCATAGTAAGCCATACCAGGTAGCAGGTCAATGTTCTTCGGGCGGTTCTCATCGGAAGTCTCGCTGTTGACACTGTTGAAACTACCGTTAGGATGAGGAGAATTCCGAATGTAGCCCCATTCGCTGTGGACATAAGGGTGTCGGTCATTCTGTGGCGCAGGCAAAGGGTCTTTATGCGAGCATACTTTGCCCAGAGCAAGAACGAGCAGTACAATCGCGTTGCGCAATGATCGTTCAATCTCACCCCGACCTGAAGGGAGTCCCTCCAGATTACTCTCCGACCGCTTTCGCTTCACTCCGTGAACAGGAGCAGGCGAGTGGGCGTTCATAGGCTTCGCATCAGGACTGTATTGATCACTGAAGTCATTGAACATACGTCTTAGTCTGTTCTCGTTCATGAAAGGATGGAAAATGTGCATGGTCTCCATGTACGACCGGAGTAGGTCGAACATTACATGGCGTCGAAAGTCGGGCCGACCGTCTGCGCCAAGCCCGTTCTCCTGCCGCGGCTTGGGCGGGAAGTATTCTCGAGGGGTGCTACCCGGTGTTGTCGTTCCAGCCGGGACCTCGGAAAATGGATATCCCCATAGGCCTTCTTTGCCGGGTGCTGGTGAAGGCGCTTCTGAGTCGTTACTGCTCTCTGGGCTTCCAGGGCCTTGAGCTCCGTCGTTCAAGTCTTGGCCCTCGCCGACACCCCAGACGCGCAGCAGTCCGCGGTCTTGCTCAAGCTGCATCGGGTAGTCTGAAACTTCACGGCCGTTGTCTATTAGCCTTCTCAGGTACGGGATACCTGTATAGAAGATACTCATCTGCTGCCACTCGTCCAGCAATTTGTGCGCCGGCGTGGTGTGATCGCCCTGCAAGCCCGTTTGCTCTTTGGGGCTAGTCTCAGTAGCATGGCTGCGATCGGTCCTCACACTCTCAGCAGGGGTTGCCGGCTGTTGAGGAGGGGGCGCATACTGAGACTCTTGCTTGATAGAAGCCGATGCTTGCGCACCCAAAGGCGACATCATGTTCGAGTGGGGAGCAATAGGTGACTCCATTTTCAGGTTGCTGTTGACTCGACCCATATGTCCTCTTCCCTGTATGGGAGTAGGCCATCTGGATGTGCCATGCTCTCTTGGGGGTGCGGAGAAAGAGGCTTCAGGCGAAGCGTGGTTCGACATCATCTCGTGGTTCCGTGATGGTGGAAGCCTACTCTCAACAGTCGATTTCCAGCCGTTGAATTGGTCCACAAACTGCGCCAGAACGTCGGAGATGCTGTTCACACTTTCTTGAAGTTGCATCATGCTTCTGTCTTGCCTACGGTGGGGGTCAGCGATGAACCAAAGGGAGGGATCGGGTAACGCACTTGGGTGGCGGGACATCCTTGTACTGGCAGTCGAAGTTGTTCTCCCGGCAGAACTGGCACGGTCGAGCTTCATCACATTTCTGCTTTCGCGAACGACAGTGGTTACAGGCCTGGGTGGCGCGCACCTGCTTTCGTCGTATCTGCTGTGCGGTGCCATAGTCGTTCATGTACGGGGTCTGCGCGTAAGGTGTGACAGGAGGAGCGTATTGCTGGGCTGGTGGTGGCGGCTGTGCATGATATGGCGCTCCGTTGGGGTGTGCTCCAGGACTGATGGCGTGGTTGTATCCATTGGGTATGCTGCCATTGGGGCGATGCTCGTGGTTGATTGCCCACGGCTGGTGGTGGCCGCCATGCTCCATGGGAGTCTGACTTTGAGACTTCACGTCGACACTGATACTGACACTGGTGGACCGGGAACTCTGTGGCTCTGCTGGCGCAGTGGTCGTCTGAGGTGTGAGTGGGGGACGGTAGCTGGAAATTCGGTCCTGGGGGATCGTCACAGGAGATGCTCCAGTAACGCCATTGGGATGCTGACGAGGTGAGGGTATGTTCCGTGGGTCCGCAAGGGCACGAATATCAGATGGCGGAAGGGACGGTGAAGGAAGCGGTCCGGGATAGCCTGGGACGTGAGGAGGATACTGGTTAGACGGAACCGGTAAGCCGTGAGCACCGTAGGGCGGAGACGCCTGGACTAAAGTGGGATGAGACGGAGGTCGAGTGGGTTGGGTATGAGGCGGTGGAGGAGGGTGTGGAAATCCGTGGCCGTTATACTGCGGATGATCAAGATTGCCGGAGCCCAAACGAGCTCTCTTAGACTGGCCGGGCGCGTCAGGATCAGCCATCCTTAGATATGCCAGACGGAATCCGCTCAGGCCATGCGGCTATGTATGACAGACGACTACTGGGCAAAACGGATGGTCCCAGGACCACCAAACGGCAAAAGCCAGGAAGGTCGCGGGGGGTGGGCAGCCAGGTGGTGGAGAGGCGGCCTCGGCAGTCGCAGGGTCAGGAAAAGACCAATTCGCGGGAGTCAGCGAATAGCAGGTCAAAGATGATTTGCAGATGACAGCCCAACCCGCGTCATCGCCTGGAAGAGGGGAAGAGTTTGGAAAGCGTCGCAAGGCAAGTGCTCGGAGGCCAGAGTGG